>CETP01016311.1_pt1 | contig 9351 bp, 7 predicted proteins | sample 531311 | NCBI WGS metagenome assembly CETP01 (sample SAMEA2622657, study PRJEB7988) | marine metagenome | biome: marine biome (ENVO:00000447); feature: surface water layer (ENVO:00002042); material: "saline water (ENVO:00002010), including plankton (ENVO:xxxxxxxx)" | depth 5 m | reverse complement strand
CAACCAAAGGAGCTTCTCCATTTCTTCCAAAAACTGCTTGGTTTAAATCGGATTGTTCGGTTTTCGTTGGAAGCCCTGTTGATGGTCCTCCTCTTTGGATATTAATAATAACTACAGGTAATTCTGTCATTATTGCTAGGCCCATAGCTTCTCCCTTAAGTGCAATACCAGGACCACTACTAGCAGTTATACCGAGGGAACCAGTAAATGAAGCACCTAAAGTACTACAAATTCCTGCTATCTCGTCTTCTGCTTGAAATGTTTTGACTCCAAGATTTTTATAATTTGACAAGAAATGAAGAATATCACTTGCAGGAGTAATTGGATAGCCTCCAAAAAATAATTCAGTTGATGATTTATCGCTTGCAGCTAAAAGACCCATGCTTAATGCTGGGTTACCCATGATATTTCTATATGTACCCTTTTTAAATTTTGCTCGATTAATTTTATAAGTAGTTTTAATGGCCTCAATTGTATCTCCAAAATAAAATCCTGCTTTTAGCGCTCTTTTATTTGCTTCAACTATATCAGGTTTTTTTTTGAATTTCTTTTTTAAAAAATCTATAGTTGTATTCATATCTCGTTCATAGATCCAATAAAGCAACCCAAGGGCAAACATATTTGTACATCTTGCTTTTGACTTAGCATCTAAATCCATGTCTTCAAGAGCTTTTGAAACCATCTCTGACATATCAACTTTAATTAACCTATATTCCTCCAAAATATTTTTGTCTTCAAGTGGATTTTCTTCATAACCAGCAAGTTTTAAATTTTTCGGAGAGTAATTAGCAGTATTCACAATTAACATTCCATTACCTTTTAAGTCGCAAAGGTGGACCTTAAAAGCAGCTGGATTCATAGCAACTAAAACATCTAAATCATCACCCGGTGTATGAATGTCGTTACTGCTGAACTGCATCTGAAAAGAACTAACTCCGGCTAAAGAACCAGCAGGAGCACGAATTTCTGCAGGAAAATCAGGAAGAGTCGTAAGGTCATTTCCAAAGAGAGCAGTATTGTCTGAAAACTGATTGCCTGTAAGCTGCATACCATCCCCTGAATCACCTGCAAAACGGATAGTTACATCATCTAATTCTTCAATATTTTTTTTTGTGTCGGTCAAGTTATTATTCGGTGTTTTTTAAATTAATAGCATTACTAAATTACACTATACAAATTATTGAACAAAAAGTAATTATTTTTTTTTATAAATTACACTTTGAAACATGAAAGAAAAAAAACATATTAAATTAACAAGCTACAGCTCAGGGGCTGGCTGAGCATGTAAATTAAGTCCAGAGACTCTATCCCAAGTTTTGGGAATTATAAATTTAAAATCTGATTCAAATCGTCAATATGGATTTGAAAATATGGATGATTGTTGCATTTATTCTTTGAATGATGGTAAAGAAATAATTCAGTCGTTAGATTTTTTTACTCCAATTGTAGATAATCCTTATGATTTTGGAAGAATAGCTGCGGCAAATTCTTTATCAGATATTTACGCAATGGGAGGTATACCTTTATTTGCTTTAAATATTTTAGCTTTTCCATCTGATGAACTTCCAATTGAAGTAATGAGTGAGATATTAAGGGGTGGTCTAGAAACTTGTAACTCTGCAGGAATATCAATACTGGGAGGACACAGTATTAAAGATAAAGAACCCAAATATGGATTAGTTGTTACTGGTGAGTCAGGCAAAAAAGGATTTATTAAAAATTCTGGTGCTAAAAGTGGAGACCATTTAATTTTAACAAAACCAATTGGAACTGGAATAATCACTACAGCAATTAAAAAAAATATTGCGACACAGTTACAGCTTGATGAAGTTACTAAAATCATGAGCGAACTGAATAAGAGGGCTTCAGAGATAATGATTGATTTTGGAGTAAATGCTTGCACGGACGTTACTGGTTATGGACTAGTAGGTCATTTAAATGAGCTTTGCAATTCGAGTGATGTAAGCTCTAATATTTATTTTGATAAAATAAAATTCCTTTCTGGTACATATGAATTAGCTAGAGCAGGAGTAATTCCAGGTGGTTCAAAAAGAAACTTAACTTACTACGAAAAATTCATCCAATTTGATAGGAATTTAAGCAGTTTTGAAAAAGTAATGGTCGCTGATGCACAGACTTCAGGAGGCCTACTTGTAAGTTGCTCAAAAGAAACTTATAGTGATTTATTAAAAGCCCTATCAAAAGAAATGGATGCTTTTGAAATTGGAGAAATTGTTAACAAAAACAAAATGAATATTTATATAAAATAATGGATAAACAAATAATTGATATATTAAAACAGTGCTTTGATCCAGAGTTACCAATTGACTTGTGGAACTTGGGATTAATTTATGAAATTAATGCAAAACCACTAAATGATGGGACTCATGAAGTTGGAATAATTATGACTCTTACAACACCTGGTTGCACAATGGGCGAACATATGGCAGCTGATATTAAGCAAAAGCTAGAAAATCTTGATGAAATATCTCAAGCAAATGTCACGGTTACCTTTGATCCTCCATGGGAACCTTCCATGATGAGTGATGAAGCGAGAGAAAAACTAGGTTTCAACAAAAAGTAAATATTATTATGAAGAAAATTGAGCTCGATGACTTTTTAACAAACGGAATTTTGAAAGAGCAAGACTTCAGAAACAAAATATCTAAAATTGACTGGGAATCTTACTCCGGAAAAAAAGTTTTGATTAAAGGGTGCACTTCTGTTCCCGTACCTATTTGGAGCTACTTAATAATAACTGCAAAACTTTCAGGCAAAGCAGAGAAGATATATTTCGGAGAACCTTGTTCTGCTGTTGAAATAAGCTAGTTAAATATTAATTCGATTTATGAAAAAACGATGTCCATAAAATCGCATCCAAAAAAAGTGTGTGAAAAGCAAAAAAAGCAGCGCCCACAACGTAAGCTAAATACATCGAACCACTTTCTACTTTTAAATCAATTGTGAATAACAAAAGCATAACTGATGAAGCTGCAACGGTAAATAAAATCACAACAAGAACTATCCAATCAAACATACTTTTTTGAGAATCTACATAATCTATTGTTAAACCAATCCATACCATTGAGGGGATGAAAACTAATAGATATAATAGGTGGAGGTTCGAATAACTAAATTTTCCCAAAAACAACTTATCAGAACTTACATTAAATAAAAAATTATACGTGAAGAGGAAATATCCTATTGCACCAATGAACATAAAAACTACTATTCCAGGCTGTAGAATCTCGGGCACTCCACCCCACAAAACACTTGGATTTTTATCCATCGATTTTAGTTTTTCAAGTCCGTAATAATAGCTTAGCAAAACCATACTTCCAAAAATTAAATTAATTAATACTAAGATGCTTTTTTGAACCATACAATCTCCTTTTAAAAATTAAATTGTCGAACATACTTTATAGATATCCCTAGATCATAGGTTTTTTCTGCCCAAGAATCACTATTCATGCTGTACGTTTCTCCATTAAAAAAATCAAATACAGATGCTAACCTGTCACCGTTTAAAAGCCAATATCTTGAATAAATGAAATAAAATTTTGACTCTTGATTTAATTGCCATGTCAATACAACATTATAAACTAATTCAGTATAATCAGAAAAAAAATAAATATCATCGTTCGGGTTAGGGGATTGATTTGGAAATGGATTAAATCCTTCTTGAGCAAAATAATTTGCGCCAATAAGATTTTCTGGATATTTTTCACCATCTTTAAGCTCCATCCAATTCTGAAAATGTGTTTTCTGATGATTAATTTCAATATAGTTCTGCCATGTAACACTTTTATTTAAAAAAGCCTCAAACCTCATTGTGTATTTATGTAATCTATTGCTAGCGTTGCAAAATATGTATTTAGGATCATCAATTCCTATAATGTCAAGCCAATGATATTTTTCTCTTGATCTGGAATATTCATAATCAAAGCTTAATTTCAAATTATATTCAGGTCTGTATGTGTGACTGTATCTAATATTGTAGCCCCAATCATTTATTTTATTATCAAATCTTCCAAATCCAAGTTGAAAGGAATTTTTTAGCCTGCTATCATTGCTCCAACTTATATCAAATAGAGTACTCTTTGGGGTAAACATTGCAATTCCAAGCTGATCATCTTTATAATCGTATATTAGCCTATCGTTGTAAGAATCTGCGCTACTCGCTACCATAAAATTAATTTTATTACTGTTTTTCAATAAGGTATTAAAAGATATACTCACTGCATCTAAAAGCAAAAGATTCATAGAATTATTTTTTTTTCTATTAACTAATAAAGCAAAATTTCTTTCTTGGAATCTGCTATTAGGTTTCAAATCTTGATATAAAATTTCTATTTTTTTTGAATTCACATCATTTCTATAACTATATCCCATGTCGTTATTATCAAAATTTTGATCAAAGTTTTCAATATCTACATTTAATGACCAATTTTTATTCAAATCAAAGATTGATTGAAAGCTGTAGGCATTTCCCTGATTACTAGCATCTGTCAAAGCATATTGAAAATCACTATAAAGCCTATTTTCTAAAAGATTAAAAACACCATCAACAGATATTGATTTAGATTCAAATGTATGATTTTCAATTTCATATTGGTTAGATATTGGTATTCCTGAACTATTTTTTTTCTGCTTGTAATTTCCTCTCAAGCCATCAAACGAAGTAGCTGCAAACCCTAAGAAGGAATTCCCATCAAGCAAATCTTTTTTTAATCTAAGTGTGTAATAATTATTTGAGCTCGGAAAAGAAGGCTCGAAGATTAGAGAGTCTGCTATTTCGTTTGAAGTTGTTGCGGCAATAATTCCATAAGAAAAACCTGATGCACTTTTACCTGAAAATTTTGTCGCAAAATCTATTAACGATGGAATTCGTGTATTATAGTTAAGATCTTTTACTTCGCCAATTCTTCGAGTGTAAAACATTTCTATTGGTAGATTAAACATTGCTCCATTGTCCACAAAAAATGGTCTTTTCTCCTTTAAATAGGTTTCATAGAATGATATATTAATATCTGCTGGGTCAACCTCAACTTGTCCGAAATCAGGATTGTAGGAAAAGTTTAATGCAGAAGAATTACTTATACTGTATTTGATGTCAAATCCGAAATTATTTTTATCTAGAATATATTCCGTATTATTATGAACATTACCGTTTGTGATGTACCCGTACTGGTCAACAGGTAATTTAGATTTTTTTTCTTTACCTCTATTAAATGATAAAAATGGAGCAAAACTTATATTTTTTGATTTTTTAATATTTTTAAAGCCTTTTATGTGTCCAAAAAGAGATGAAATTCCCTTTGTTTCTAATGGAAATGAAACCCAATTATTAACTTCATTTAATCTGTATACATACCTTTTAACATTAAACCCCCAAGTTTCATTTAGATCAGAGTCAAAATTAAAAACTGAAAAGGGAAGAAAAATTTCAGCCGTCCATCCTTGATTATCAATATTAGTATCAGCATACCACAAACTATTGTAATCAATATCATAATCTAAATCATCAAAAATTTCTGCGTCTGCTTTTACACCAGAACAATTTACTGCAAACATATAACCTGTTTGATGATCATGCCTGCTATCAAACGAAAACATCACCCAATCTGCTGATTCAATAAATCCACCATCTAAATCATCTCTACTTGATAGTCTTTCTTGTATTTTATTTGGTTCATCATCGTACATTTTTGCGTAAATGTATAATCCCTTTGCATCATAGACTAATTTAATTTCTGTTTCAAAAGTTGTTTTTTTTCCATTTTCGGGAAAATACTGTAAAAAATCTGTGATAGAGCCTGAATTACGCCAAGCTTCTTCTGCCATAAGTCCATCGATTTCAATAGTAGTGTCAATTTTTTTAATGATATATTCTTTACCAACTTTTTCGTTAAAAAAAGGTTCAGAACATATGATCGCGACTGGGAATATAAATAATAATATTTCTTTTCTTTTTATCATTTCTTTCAAAAAATATATTAAATATTTACGCAAATTGATACTAATTTTACTAAACCGACCAATTGGTCGGTTTTTTCTTTTTTTTGATAATAAAAAATGATATATTACAAAACCGACCGGTTGGTCGGTTTTAAAATAAAGGACGAATATATGAAAATTGTAGTTTTAATGAAGCAGGTGCCAAACGAAGATGCAGCTATAAAGATTGATTCAAGCCGAACATCAATCATGGAAGATAATGTCACATTTATTACGAATGAACCTGATACATACGCGCTTGAGGAAGCATTATTGATGAAAGATAATATGGATAATGTGGAAGAGGTAGTTGTATGTACAATGGGTCCGCAATCTGCTCTTCAAACAGTAAAAGATGCCTTAGCAAAAGGCGCCGACAGAGGTATTTTTATAAATAATCCCAATCAAAAATTTCAGGATTCTCTTTTCAGAGCAAAAATCATTGCAAGTGTTCTTGAAAAAGAAAATTTTGATATTGTTTTATCCGGGCTTCAATCTGATGATGATGGATATGCTCAAATGGGAATTCTTTTAGCTGAGTTCTTGAATGCAAACCATGCATCGCTTGTTATGGGTACAGAATTTATCGAAGATAATTCAGTAAAAGTGAAGCGAGAATTGGAGAATGGCTGGTTTCAATGGTCTGAGCTAAAACTTCCTATCTCACTAACAATTCAATCCGGCCTGAATCAGCCTCGTTATGCTTCTCTAAAAGGGATCATGGGAGTTAAAAAGAAGACTATAGATACTCACAATTTTGATGATTTAAGCGTTTCCGGTCAATCGCAGACTGAGCTTGTGAGTTTGTTCAATCCGGAAAAAACTAAGGTAACCGAATTCATCGAAGGTTCAACTGATGAAATTGTTGAAAAACTCGTTGATGTTTTAAAAAATCAAGTAAAAGTAATTTAAAGGGGAATAAATGAACATATTATGTTTTATACAAACAGAAGAAGGAGCTATAAATGGGGTTTCTAAAGAAGCATTATCTCTTTCGCAAGATCTTTGTCAAAAATCAGCTGGCGATTTAACTGTCCTAAGTTTTGATCCTGATTTATCATCTGAATTAGAAAAGCTTAAAGCATCAAACTTAATTGTTTTGGATTTACCCGAGCTCAAGAGCTACAATCCTCTATACTATACTGCGGCAGTTAATCAAGTTATGGAACAGAATTCTTACGACTTAGTAATACTTGGACACACTTACCAAGCAAGAGACTGGGTTCCGAGATTGAGCGCTCGATCAGATATCCCCTTCATCAGCGATTGCATAGATTATTCTTATGAGAACGGAAATATGGAATGGATTAGAAGTCTATATAGAGCTAAAGTTAATTGTAAAATTAAATCTAAAAGCTCCAAGACAATTATTTCCGTACAATCTGGATGCTTTAGCGCAGACAACCTTGTTGAAGGTACATCTAATAAAGTCCAAGTCGAAGTGAATTTAAATGATGTTAATAAAACAATTTCACCTGGTGAAAAATTTAAGGAATCAGGAGCACAAGTAGATCTCAATTCGACTGATGTCATTGTTTCAATAGGTCGAGGAATCGCCAAAGAAGAAAATATTCCAATGGCTGATGAATTATCTAAGTCTCTTGGAGGACTGCTTGCATCTTCAAGACCTGTAGTGGATTCAGGATGGCTTGACCATTCCCTTCAAATTGGAAGTTCTGGTCAAGTTGTATCACCAAAATTGTACTTAGCTCTTGGTTTGTCAGGCGCTATACAACACACTGTGGGCATGAAGGGCTCTAAGAGTATAATTGCAATAAACAAAGATCCAAATGCACCCATTTTTGAGCTTTCAGATTATGGTGTTATTGGAGATATTCTTGAGATTCTCCCAAAGCTTAATGAAGCTGTAAAAGAATCGTAAAGATAAAAACGACTTAAAATATTATGACACAAAATCAAAGAGAAGAACTGCCAATAGACGTGTTGTTTGTTGGAGGAGGAGCTGCTTCTTTAGCTGGCGCCCTTCATCTAAATAGACAAGCAAAGAAAAATAACATCGATATAGAGATTGCGATAATAGAAAAAGCTAATGAAATAGGTTCGCACTCATTGTCTGGAGCGGTCGTTGATCCGATAACGCTTAAAGAACTTTTCCCAGAATTGAGACCTGAATCTTTTCCATTTGAAGCTCCCGTAAATGCTGAAAAGATGTATTTCCTGCACAAAAGTGGCGCCAAGTTTGGATTTCCTTACATTCCTAAAGGTATGAGTCATCATGGATGCTACATAGCCTCTCTGGGAAAATTAACTAGATGGCTAGGACAGAAATGTGAAGAAGAAGGTATTGATATATTTTGCCCTTTTTCAGGAGATGAAATCCTTTATGATGAGAACAATTCTGTAGCCGGAATCAGAACTGGAGACAGAGGCGTTGATAAAAATGGGGCTAAAAAACCTAACTTTGAACAAGGTGTAGATATTAAAGCTAAAGTTACTGTTTTTGGAGAAGGTACTAGAGGAAGTCTAACAAAACAATTAATATCTAAATTTAACTTAATGAAAGATAGCAATCCTCAAGTTTGGGCTGTTGGAGTTAAGGAACTATGGAAAGTTCCTGAAGGCACAATTGAACCAGGTTATGTAGCGCATACATTAGGTCATCCATTAGGAAATAAAATTTTTGGTGGAGGATTCATTTACGGTATGCAAAATAACATTCTTGATATTGGCTTAGTAACAGGTCTTGATTATAGCAACCCTACCATAGACCCACATCATGAGCTTCAGCTACTCAAAACTCATTCATGGATTAAGAATTTTTTAAAAGATGGAGAGCTTCTATCTTATGGCGCAAAAAGTCTGCCAGAGGGAGGATTTTATTCTATACCAAAACTATATGTTAATGGTGCATTGCTAATTGGTGATTCTGCTGGTTTTTTAAATGGAATGAGGTTAAAAGGAATTCATTTAGCAATGAAATCGGGAATGCTAGCAGCTGAAGCGATTGTTGATGCTTTTAAAAATGAAGATTTTTCTGAAAAAACATTATCTAACTATTTCAAATATTTTAAATCAAGCTGGGCTTACAAAGAGTTGTACAAAGCAAGAAATTTTCATCAAGGCTTCAAAAATGGAGCACTGTTCGGTATGGCTAATGCTGGTTTAGCATTATACACAGGAGGACGTGGCTTTGGCTTTATTGATAAACTTGAGGGTCACCACGGTCATCTTGAAATGCAGAAAATAACTGATAAAACGCAAAACAGATATAAAGATTTGAAGTTTGATGGAAAAATAACATTTGATAAAGCCACTGATGTCTATCACTCTGCAACAAAGCACGATGAAGATCAGGTCCCACATCTTAAGATAATTGACCCTGATTTATGTTTT
>CETP01210706.1_pt1 | contig 9364 bp, 3 predicted proteins | sample 531311 | NCBI WGS metagenome assembly CETP01 (sample SAMEA2622657, study PRJEB7988) | marine metagenome | biome: marine biome (ENVO:00000447); feature: surface water layer (ENVO:00002042); material: "saline water (ENVO:00002010), including plankton (ENVO:xxxxxxxx)" | depth 5 m | reverse complement strand
GTTGCACTACTATATTTAATATACAATCTAAGACGCCTATTCACTATTCAAATAGGTAAAGAAGAACTTCACAAAACTAATTTTGTATCTCAAGCATACAATGGATTGACTTTTGGAATTGGACAAAAAAAAGTTTATTCAAAAAGATTTACGTATGCTTCAATTATGCATTTTTTAATTGGTTGGGGGTTTATGGAATTAGTATTTGCTACAACAGTAGATTTTTTTGCATCTCAAGGATGGTTTATTGAATATCTTCCTGAATTTGACACACCATGGTTTGCTTTTTTAAATGATACAGGAGGCTTGATGTTAACTGTAGGTTTAATAATGGCAATAATGAGAAGGAAATTCATTAAACCTGAAGCATTACCAAACTCTTCAACTACTAGCAGGGGTAATCTATTTGGAGATAATGGAATTTTATGGTTCTTATTATTGCTATGTTTGGGGGGATTTTTATCTGAGGCTGCCAGATTAGCAGTTGATAAACCTATAACAGCTCATTTTTCATATGTAGGTTACGGTTTGTCATTTGTACTATCAGATACCACTTGGTTAATATTAGAAAAAAAGATATGGTGGTTCCATGCAATTACATCTTTACTATTTTTAGCTCTATTGCCTGCTACAAAGATGTTTCATGTAATTGCTTCAGTAACAAATATTTATTATACAAATTTAACTAAAAGAGGTCAAATCAGACCTATGCATGTATCAAGTATACTTGAAGATCCTGATGCTGATATAGAAAATGTATCATTAGGAGCAAATAGTCTTAGTGATTTTTCTTGGAAACAGTTACTTGACTCTGTTTCATGTACTGAATGTGCAAGATGTACAACAGTTTGTCCAGCATCAAGAACTGACAAACCTCTATCACCAATGAAAATTATTACTGATATTAGACATAAACTTTATGCTGATACTTTAAATCTAAATAATTATGATGGAGCATTAGTTGGAGGTTTAATATCTGAAACTGAACTTTGGTCTTGTACTACATGTGGGGCATGTATGGAAGAGTGTCCTGTATTAATTGAACATGTACCAACAATTACAGATATGAGAAGACATTTAGTATTATCAGAGGGAAAACCTCCTGAGCAGTCAAATGAAAGTTTGGAAAAAACTATGCAAAATGGTAATCCATGGGGAATGCCTCAGCATGAAAGAGCAAAATGGGCTGAAGATTTTGATTTAGAACTTCCAACTTTAGCAGAAAAAAAAGAAGTTGATGTTTTATATTGGGTAGGATGTGCAGGCTCATACGATCCAAGAAATCAAGGTATTGCAAGAGATTTAGTGAAAATTTTAAAAAATGCAAACATAGATTTTGCTATTCTTGGAAAAGAAGAAACATGTACAGGCGATTCAGCAAGAAGATTAGGTGAAGAATATTTATTTGAAACCTTAGCTAACCAAAATATTGAAACTCTTAATAAATATAAATTTAATACTGTTATTACTGCTTGTCCTCATTGTTTTCAAGTTATAGAAAAAGAATACAAGGATTTTGGAGGTGAATATAACGTTGTGCATCATTCACAATACATTCAAGAATTAATTGATACAAAAAAAATTAAAGTTTCTGAAACTTTAGATGGTACAGTAACCTATCATGATGCATGTTATCTTGGAAGATACAATGATGTTTATGAAGCTCCAAGATCAATCATTGAGTCTATGCTTAGTGAAAATGGTGAAATTGTAGAGATGAAAGATAATAAATCTGGAAGCTTATGTTGCGGTGCTGGTGGAGGTAATATGTGGCATGAAATTCAAGAGGGTGATAGAATTAATATCAAAAGATTTGAGCAGGCAATTGATACTCAAGCTGATACAGTTGCAACAGCCTGTTCATTTTGCGCAATTATGATGGAAGACGCAAAAAATGTTACTGGTAACGAAAACACAATGCAAACTTTAGATATTGCTGAACTTGTAGCAAATTCAATAAATGAATGATTGATTTATTAACAAATTATTTTAATCAACTAACTGAAAGTAGACAAACTTTCATAATAATTATGATGAGTTGTATCGGCTTTATTATTTTAGTTCTATCTATCAAAAGATGGTTAATCAATAGGTGATTTATATCACATCCTCTTAAATTATTCATTGTTATTTTTTTATTGATAAAAAACAAAAAAATATTTAACTTGTATTACAATCGTGTTACAATTGAAAATTCGCACTTATGATGCGTTTTTTTTGTCTATTATGTATCACGTTTGATATAGTTTTGATTTTTTTTGTAATAGTTTTAAATTTTGACCGTTAATTCGAAACAAAAATTTTATAAAATTAATAGTAAATAAAACACATAAAACAATAATCTCTAAGGAGGAAAAAAAATGAAACGTTTCATGTTTATTACGTTGCTTGCTTCTTTTGGTTTGTTACTTGCACAGGATGCAGCTGGTACTTATAAGTTAACAGGTACTAATGTAAGATATACTAGTCTGGCAAGACAAACTACAGTAGCAACTGTATCGGACGTTTATGGATTTGGTGTAAATACACCTGTTTCTATAATTCCGATAAACTCTGGTTTCTTCCAACTTCTAAATGGTCCATTTAATGAGGACAACCTTGAATTAGGTGGTGCTTTCTTGAATGTTACATTTAACGAAGATGGTACTGGAACTGTTAACGAAGGTAGTTATTACCCAACTACTGAGTTAGATGAAGAAACATGCCAAACAGCTGGTACGGTTTTACCTATCACTGATGAATTAGTTTACACATCTAATTTAGCTAATACGCAATATGTTCAAACTGTTAATGCAATTGGAGTTCCATCTCTAAGTGTTTTTCAAGGACAATTGCTAGGTGGTATTTCACTATCTCAAAGTGAAGAATTAGATTTCTTTACATTTGGACAAAGCGCGGGTGCTTTAGGAGCGTGTGCTGCAGGTTTTTATGCTGATGGCACTGCATGTGATGCAAGTTTCCCAGGTAATGATTGCGCTATATATGAAGGCTGTCCATCAGCTGGATATATATCTAAAGGACATGATGTTGAGACTGTTCCTGGTAATGGTGTAAGAGATATGTATGTTGAATGGCATGCTGTTGATGGACCTTTATCACAGAGTGGTTTTGGTGATGATCCATTAGATCCATGTGAAGACGATCTTTGTGTAGCAAACGCTGCAACAGCTGCATGTTTTGAATTAGATGCTGATGGTAATGTTGTTGCATCTCCTGCTTGTACTGCTGAAGGCGAAGCAATGGATAGAATATTTGGTGTACCTTATTTTGGTACAACAGCTATGAACCCTGATTGTGGTTATAGTCAAGATATTCTAGGTAGTGCTGAACTTGTTGGTGGTGCTTTATTTGGTGGTGTAGTTTCTGCATGTACAACTGGATTCCAAGGTGATGAAGATGCAAATGGATATCCTGATGTATTTGATGGATGTATGATGTTAGGTGGTATGGGCGATCCAGATCCAGCAACTTCAGCATTTATGCAAGCTTGTATGGGCTTAGGTTTTGATGAAGCAACTTGCGCTGAATTAGCTGCTCTAGCTCAAGCTACTACTGAAGCAACTACAATTTGCTATAATATTCAAACACATGATTTTTATCCTGCTGATGATGCTTCTGAATGCACAGAAGGATATTTTTTCACAAATATGAATTGGGACTGCTATGGTCTTTTAGCCTTAACATATGGTGCTGAAGGTTTATGTTCTGCTGCTGCAGGTGCATATGTTTCAGATTGTGTTTATGGTGATAGTGCAGGTAGAAACTTCTACTTAATGGATGCTCAATTTACACCATGGGGTGGATTCTTTACTTGGAATGCTCTTCAATATAGTCAAACAGGTAATGCTTCTTTCCTAGTTTCAGATGGAAGTTATGATTTTGATCCTGCTTGTTTAGCTGATCAAGATCCAAGTGACTGTGGCGGACGTTTATCTATGGCTATGGATCCATTATGTATTCCTGAACTACAGGTAAGAGAAGTATATATCGATTTTGATGAAATTGATGAATGTGCTGCAAATGGTGACGTAACACTTGACGATGTTGTAAATATTCTTGATGTTGTTAATTTAGTTCAGGCTATTTTAGGACTTGAAGAATTAAGTGACAACCAAGTTTGTAATGCTGATATTAATGTTGATGGAATAGTTAATATTCTAGATGTTGTTGGTATCGTACAAGCTATTTTAGGTAACAGAGGAATTGATGCTACAGAAATTCAAATATTCAATAATGACAATTCTGTAAGCATGGAATCTAATGGTTACATTGGAGCTATTCAGATGACATTAAATCATAGTACTGATTTTGAAATTGAATTAACTGATGATGCATTTATTGCAAAGCATAACACAGAAGGTACAACAACAACATTAATGATTGTTGCCCCTGAAAGTAATGAGTTATTTACTTCAGTTGGTGATTTTGAAATCGTTGAAACTTTTGCTGCTAACAGCAATGATTATGTTGATGTTATTAATCCAGAAGTTATTTCACTCGGTTCAGCTTACCCTAACCCATTCAACCCAACAACAAGTTTCGAACTTAATGTTGGTAATGCAGGTCATGTAACAATGAATGTATACAATGTTATGGGGCAAGTAGTTGAAACTCTAGTAAATAATACAATGGATGCTGGTAGTTACAATATCACATGGGATGCAACAAACTTCTCAAGTGGTATGTATGTAGTAAAAGCTGAAACTACTAATGGTTTAGCTTCTCAAAAAGTGATGCTAGTAAAATAATAGTTTCAAGTATTTTAACTATACTTATTAAAAACCCTCATTCTTATGGATGAGGGTTTTTTTTAATATTTTTTTGCATGATTTTAAATAAATATGCTTAAATTTAGAAGTTATGTTAAAACTAACATTTAAAATATTTATTTGCAGCTTGTTTTTAGCATTTAATTTCTCTGCCACTATTAGAGGGAAGATATATGATCAGAACAGTGGTAATGCTTTAGTTGGAGCAAATGTTTATTTGGAAAACACCACACTTGGTGGAAGTACAAATGTTGATGGTCAATATATAATCACAGACATTCCTAATAATTCAAATTATACTATAACTGTAAAATATTTAGGTTATAAAGAATATTCACAAGAAATTAATTTATTTGATAAAGAACTTATAGATTTAGATATAATGTTATCACCTTCAAATATTAAAGTCAAAGGCGCAGAGATTATTGGTTCAACAAAAACTATCAACGATAAAATAACAAATTCACCAGCAACAAAAGAATTAATTTCATCTGAAAGGATTCAAGTTGAGTCAAGTACAAATTTAGGTTCTTATCTAAAAGGATTAAAAGGGGTTGATTATACTGCATCTGGTATGGACAGTTACTCAATTTCAGTTAGAGGTTTTAACAGTAGTTTTAGTTCAAGACTTTTAACATTAACGGATGGTAGAGTTGCAAATATACCTGCACTAAGAGTTGTTTCCTATAACACCATACCCCAATCACAAGATGATATTGAAAAGATGGAAGTAATTTTAGGTCCAGCAACAGCATTGTACGGAGCTAATGCTCACAGTGGAGTTGTTAATATTGTTTCAAAACCTCCTGCTGCTTCAGAGGGTTTTTCCCTTCATGCAAGTGGCACAAGTGATGATAGACAATTAAGGAAAATAAATGGTAGATATGCTAAAAAAATTAATGATCATTTTAGTTTTAAATTATCTGGTTCATACCTTAATGCATATGAATGGGAATATATTTCAGAAGACGAGTGGAAAAATCACCAGTACACATGGATAGGTGCACCTAATAGAACTATAGATGGTAAAGATAATAATCCCTGGAATAGTGCTTTTAATCTAAGTGATGATCAACAAGCAAACTGGGAAACCATAAAAGAAATTGTAAGATCTGATGGATGGAATATCAATGAGTATTGGAATGATTTAAATGGTGATGGTGTTTATCAACAAAATGAATTTATTGGAAATCCAGGTTCAGAATCCGGATGGGATACTGTAACTAAATATGTTGAAATCACTCTTGAAGATGGAACAACAGATATTATCCTTATTGGTAATGGTGAAGGTATGGATACAGGAGATCCTGATGGTGATGGTATTATGGGAGAAGATTGGGTTAATGGTTATGATGATGATGGTGATGGGCTTATTGATGAAGACTTTTTCGAAGCAGATGGAATTGATAATGATGGTGATGGTCTTATTGATGAAAATATAGATGATGAATACGATTTATCGTATGATGGTATGGATAATAATGGTAATGGTCAAGTTGATGAATCTTGGGAATACGATCATGATGGAAATGGTATAAGTAATTGGGGTGAAACTTTAGATTCTGATTTAAAAATTATTATTTATGATGGTAGAAAAGAAGAGCAATTAAATGGAGAAGACAACCCATGGTACTATGTTAATGGTCAAATCAGTTCTGACGATCATATAAGAGGTGATTATATATGGGATGAAGATGGTTTTACTATTATGTTTGATGTATATACTCAAGATTTTGGTAATGATGGTATTGCTGGTGATTATTTTATTGATGAAGGTGGAAATGATACTTATGAGGTAGGTGAACCTACTTTGTCTTTTGGAGGACACTTAGACTATGGTCTAGATGGAGTCAATTACACATTTGACGAAGGTGAAGGTGATGGAATATGGCAACCAGGTGATGCATGGCTTGATAACAATAATAATGGTATTGTAGATAACTCAGATGAATATGATTTTGATTATCAATTCAATGCAAATACTGATATTTGGCCCCCTCCTAATGGTATTTATGATGAGGGTGAATATTTTGAAGACTGGGGTCATGATGGTATACATGATACAGGTGATCCAGGAGAGGGAAATGGTGCAAATCCACTTGATATAAATGAACTTGATGGTAACTATGATACTGGTGATGGTTGTTTTGGTTGTGATAGTGGAGAAAATGAATTGGTTGGACGTTTTCAACAAATAAACGATACAAATGGTGACTTATATAATGATTATCCTGATTTCGAAATAGATAATAGAAAAGTTGAAGCACGTGTCGATATCGATGGAATACCATTTTTAGGTTTAGATGATCTTGATATTACAATGCAATCAGGATATTCTTGGTCAAAATCTCAAGTTGTAACAGGTGTAGGAAGATATTTACTTGATGGATGGGAGTACACATTCAATCAATTAAAATTAAGTTATAATAATTGGTTTTTTCAAACTTATCTAAATAGTAGTTATTCTGGTGATACAAGAGGTTACCTGAGAGGCGATCTCATAACTGATTTATCTAAAAATAGAGCATATCAAATACAAAATAATTTTAAAATCAAATCACTAGATACAGATGTTACCTGGGGTATTGACTTCTTTAAAACAGAACCAGTAACAAAAGGTACAATTTTAAACGATGGACCAAATGGTAGAGATGAAAACGGTAATGGTATAATTGATGATGAAGCTGAATTTGATAACGCTATAGCAAACGAAGGTGGTTTTTACTTTCAGTCATCATCAAAACTTACCAAACTTTGGTCTGATAAATGGGAACTTATTCTAGCTGCTAGATTAGATTATCATGATCAACTTGAAGAAGAGAAAGGCGTTAATTTGTTTGGCCATAAATGGCAATTTGGTCCAAAATTTGGACTTATGTATGATCCTCATCCAACAGAATCATGGAGACTAACGTTTGGTAGGGCATTTAATACACCAACTACTACTCAATTATTTACAAATTATTATGTTAATGATTTTAGAATATTTAATGTTTATTTGAGAGGTAATAAAGATGGAACAAATTATATAAGAGTTGGAGAAGATACAAATATTAGTCAACCAATGTACTATGATGCAAATGGTGAAGCTCAATTTTATGGTAAATACAATTTTGGTGATAACTATATTGAAAGAATTCAAGATATGCCATATTTCTTTTTGTACGATACATTTGAAGGAGTTCCATCTGATTGGATACCTCTTGATACAACAAATTTCCTAGTCTATATACCAGAACCAAACGGTGATGGTTATATTGTTAGACCTAGTGATGTAAAAGAAGGTGAAAGATATATTCCAGATATACCTGCAATTAAATCAGAAAAAATAAATAGTTTTGAAATAGGTTATAAAAAAATATTCGATTTTGGTGCAATAATTTCACTCGATTATTATGTTAACCATTATACAGATTTTTTCAGTCCAGCAACCTTTATTACACCAACAGTTATATATAGATATAATGCTGATGGTTCAGAAGCTACTGTAGATGACTTTGAATTTGCAGGTTTTATACCAGGCAACCAAAATAACTCTAACCCCCCTTATTCTACAGGTTGGAATGGTTTAGATGATGATGGAGATTGGGATGTATGGGCTAGTGACTTTGGATGGGATCAAGATGATAAAAATGGTGATGGTGATCCAAGGGACCCTGGTGAATGGGGCTTTGTTGATTTGGAAACAGGAAATGTTTATACTCCTGCTCAACTTGGTTTTGATGGAAATGGACTTCCTTGGATATACTCTGATGCAACAACTAATCAATATGGTATAAATTATAATCTCTTAGATAAAGTTGGAATAGATGAATGGAGCCCACAAGAAGGTATGGCTGAATATGAATGTGAAAGTTACCCATGTAGTTCCAATAATGTACAAGGAAGGGCTACAAGTCCACCTGAGATTATATTAGGAGTTTTAAATTATGGTAATGTTTGGACACAAGGTATTGATATGGCTTTTACTCAAATTATAAGTGATGAAATGTTCTTCAATGGTAATTTTTCTTGGTATAATACAACTGAATTTTACAATGAACTTACTAGAAGAAATGATCCAATCAATGCTCCAAAGTTTAAATGGAATATAAATTTTAATTATAAAAATGATGATTATGGTATGCTTTCTGTTGGATATAGACATGTTGATAAATTTGCTTGGCAAGATGGTATTTGGTCAGGTGAGATAGGTCCTTATGACTTATTTGATGTACATTACAAATATGAATTCAATAATAATTTATCAGCATCAATATCATGTTTAAATATATTTAATGATGTTCGCAGAGAAATTGTTGGTGGAGCAAAAATGGGAAGACAAATAGTAATGAGGTTTTCAACAGGATTTTAATGAAAAATATTTTTTTATATGTCATTCTAAGTTTTATGCTTTTTCAATCTTGCGAGGAATCTACAGAACAAAATCAAGTTTTAATTCCGGAAATTACCATACTGTATCCGCAAGATAATTCATCAATAACATGTGAAGAATGTACATTAGAAATTATAACTATTATTGAAGATAAAGAGGCTGTAGATCTTGCTAGCATTTATATTAATAATAACTTAATATTAAGTGGTTTGTCTGATAC
>CETP01210710.1_pt1 | contig 9409 bp, 12 predicted proteins | sample 531311 | NCBI WGS metagenome assembly CETP01 (sample SAMEA2622657, study PRJEB7988) | marine metagenome | biome: marine biome (ENVO:00000447); feature: surface water layer (ENVO:00002042); material: "saline water (ENVO:00002010), including plankton (ENVO:xxxxxxxx)" | depth 5 m | reverse complement strand
ATTACTGGGGGCGGCATGGATATAGGTGGATTGTTAGGTGGGGCTGGTAGCCTTATGAAAGGGTTTGCTGCGTTAGGTATGTGCTGGGTAGCACGCGAAGCATACGGAGTTGAAAATCCAAAGTGGCTAGAGTTTAGACATTATATGTTTACGAAAGCACCTAAATGGTTTTTCGACTTATACGCTAAATATGGCGAGCGTTTTGCTGAGTTCATAAGTAACAAACCAAAAGTAAAATCTGTAATTCGTTGGATGATGGATAAGGTAATCGACTAATGGCTGTACCACAATCACTTTTACAAAACCTCGTAGCAAACGCTCAGCTGCAACAACAAGAGTCGTTGCGAGCCCGGAAGATGCGCGAGCTGGCTCAGGCTGCGCCAAGGGGTCAGGCTGCTCGGATTGCTGCACCTAGACCAATTGTTCAGCAACCAAACAGAGGTATCGGTCAAGGGCTCAGCGCATTAGGTAAAGCACTTGGCGATATTGGTCAGATGAAAAAAGAACGTGCGGCTAAGGATGCTGTATCCGCATTATACGAACCACAAATGAGTGAATTAGATTTTGATGGCGTAAACCCATCTCCTCCACAAGTAACTTCAACAATGTTGCAACGTGTCCTTGCACAACATCCCGGCACAACAGTAGCCAAGCAAGGGATGGACATGGTCAACTTGTTGGCGAGACAGGAACAGAATCAGTTTATGAATGATTTTCGCGAACGACAATTGGGGCAAGCGGAAAAACTGAAAAGGATGCAACTTGAATATGAGGGCAAACAACGGTTTAAACCAGCTGGCCCTCTTGACTATAGAGAGCAAGGTATTGACCCAAGAGATTACCGACTTTCTATAAACGAGTTTGGCGAAACAAAACAAACTTACGCTCCATCATTTGAGCGCCGGGTTGCGTTAAGGAAAGAAAGCAGACCCCCTGCTCCACCTAGACCATATGAAACACAATTTGACAAGGATATGGGGGAAGTTGGAAGTAATTATATAGTAGAAACTAGAAAAGGCGGTAACGCCGCTAGAAAAACACTTTCTAACAATAGAAGAATAATAAACCTTCTAGATAAGGGTTTTACACCCGGAATGCTGGCTCAAACTAATATGACTATAGGCAAATTTGCCAACCTAATCGGTGCGCCAAAATCATTGTTAGATAAGCTCGGCATTATGGACATGAGCCAGATTGCTAAAGGCGAAACATTTGCGAATATTGCAGCTGGGTTTGTTTTCGATGCATTGCAGAACTTTACTGGTGCTATTTCAGAGGGTGAACGAGAATACGTCGAAAGAAATGTGCCAACATTAGCAATGACCCCGGGTGGCATAAGAGCAATTGTAAAAATAAAAAATGCTATCGCTAGAAGAGCTATGCTTAAAGAAAAAATGCTAGCTGATTGGCAACAGAAAAGATTTATAGAAGGAAAACAACCTTCGCCAGAAACAAGAAATGCAGCTGGTCAAACTTTTGATGATTTTTATAAGCAAGAGATAGACAGGATGGGCAATGTGATTAGCGACGACCTTAGAAAAGAAATAGATGCCGCATCTCAAGCAACTCCAACTGACATTAAATTTGAGCAAGTTACCATTGGAGAGGGTGAGAACCAAAAAACTTACCAAATTATTGGCGGCAGACCTTTTGAGGTGGGTGAAAACTGATGAAAGAAGTAACTGACCCAGAAACACTAAAAAAAATCCAAGCGGCTCGAACTGGCGGTGGTCAAACAAGGACGGCTGTAACAGACCCAAAGATAATTGCACAAATAGAAGCAAAGAGAAAAGGTAGTCTAGAGAGATTTACTGATAGCGGTCTATCGTCATTGGAACAAGGCGCAAGAGATCTTAGAGGTATGGTTGGCGATGCAGCTGAGTTCATTGAAAAATCGTTTACAGGGGAAGGAAGATTTGATCCTGCGATTGCTGAGTCAGGTGAGCTAGGCGACAATTTGGAAGGAACAACGCTTGGTCAGTCAGCAAGAATAGCTGGCGCATATGCTTTGACTCCAGATCCGTTTGCCATTGCAGATGTAGCAGAAAAAACATTGCCCGGTGCAAAAGTAAGCATCGATAAATTTAAGAACCCAGTCATTGAGTGGAATGGCAATAAATACTACATCAACCGACCCGGGGCGTCATCTTCAGATGCTGCGAAGTTTGTAGCTGACCTTGCTCAATTTTACCCTGCCGCCAAAATAGCATCTACGTTTGCAAGTTTGTTTGCGAGAGCAGGCATATCGATACCGTTATTTGCTGGAACGTCAGTTGCGCAAGATTTAGCAGCTGGACAACTTGGAAGCGAACAGGGTGTCGATATCGGTCGAGCAGGCATGGCAGGTCTTGGTGGTATGTTTGGCGAAGTACTTGCACCAGTCGTATTAAGGGGCTGGCGTGCTTTGTTTGGTAATCGAAGATTTTACCGTAATGGTAGGCTGACTCCTGAGGGTGAGGCTGCAGCTCGTCAGGCTAACTTGAACCCGGATGATTTAGGTGCAGCTGAGGCGCAAATTTTTGGAGCTAACTTACGTTATGCTTCAGATCGTTATAGCCAAGAAGCGCCAAGTGTTGCAGCTGGCATGACGCAATCTGGTGAATTCAACGTGCCATTATCAAGAGGTCAGAGAACACAAGACCCAGCTCAGTTGAGGCGCGAAAGCTTGGCGATGCAAGGTGCAAGCACTGACGATGCACAACGAGCAATGCTGGCAGCTGATGAAACGCAACAACAAAATTTAGCAAGGGCAGCTGACGATATAGCTAACGAATTAAATATTGAATCTAGGATGGGCGGCACAAGGGGTGCAGCTGAAGCATTACAGACAAGGGTGCAACAAGCGGCAGAGGCTGCAAGGAAAGAAGGAAGTGATGCTTTTGAACAAGTAAAAATAGCTGATCAACCTACGTTTCAAGGGCAGTCTGTCATCGATATGCGGAATCAAATGGTTAATAACTTCCGCGAAGAGTTTAGTTTTAGTTATGACCCTAAGTTACAACCAAGGGTCGCTAACTTAATTAATGCGTTAAAGAGGTTTTCGCCAAAAATTGTTGAGCGCAGAAAAACTCCGTTCTTCTTGCCAGAGCTCGAACGGTTTAGACGAATTATGAACAAGCAGATTGATGGCGCAACCGGGCAAGAACAGACTATGTTGATTTCGTTGAGAAACGATTTTGACAGCTGGATGGATAGCGCAATCGAAAAAGCTATGATTGAAGGTGATACAGAGGTTATCAACCAGCTCAAACGTGCTAGAGGTCTGTGGGCCAACTATCGCCAAAAGTTTGGCGTTACTGGCAGTGGTGATGCAGGTGGAAAATTCATACAAAAGTTGCTTGATCCTAGAACTACGCCTGAGGAAGTTGCAAAAGGATTATTCGGGCTGACGAGAATATACCCAAGCAACTCTTCTAGAGTTATAGCGAAGCTGCAAGAGGCACTTGGCGATCAAGGCATGGCAGAAGTTCGCGAGATGGGCTGGACCACGATTGTTGATAAGGCAGTTACTGACAGTGTGCAGGGCGGCAACAGAAGAATGAGTCCACAGAAGTTTGTTACAGCGTTTAAAAAGGCACTGAAAGAAAACTTTTCTGCACTTCAACTTCTGTATTCACCTGACGAGCTGGCAAAGATGCGCCGGTTCGCAGGTCTCGCAGAACGTGCAATACGACCTACAACTAACCCTTCTGGCACAACTGCAGGCATGAGCACAGCCATTAGGGATTTTGCAAAACAATATTTTACAGTGCTCGGTTTTACGCAAGGACTAGGTGCCGGGGTAGCAACAAGAGTTGGCTTAGACGCAGCCGAAAAAGTTGTTGGCGCTGGGCAGGCTAGACGAATGTTGAATCCAAGAGATCCTCGAGGCCGTCTCCCACTTGTTCCAGCTGCTCTTGGCGGTGGTGGAAGTAGTGCAGAGAGTAATCGGCCTGAGCCGCCAATAGCAAGGTAATGTAATGACACTAAGAGACGAATACGGATTAGCGCCAGTAGGTCTGCTCGGAACCCGGCCAGATATGATTAGCGTGAACCAACAACTGCTCGGCGTTAACGTACCCGGTCACGCTGCTCACACGGCTAGCTACATGATCCCCGGGACAGGGCTCCTTGATTCTTTAGGCTTTATGATGGCAGGCCCCGGTGTCAAGGGGAGATTTGGGCCGTCATTGTTAGATAGCATTCGAAATCAGGATTATGCTTATGCGCTGGGTCAAGGTCTAGGTACGCTTGGCGATGTTGCGCAAATGTTCCCGCCTTTAATCGCTGCAGGCACGATGATTAAAATGATGTCAAATCCTTTGCGTGCGACAAAGAACATATCCCGAGGTGTGACTGGCGGTGGTAAAACACCTGACACAAACAACATTTTAAAATCTGAGTCTTTTGTTGATAATCCAACAGCGCCCGGCCCTGTACAGCCGTCTGCAGTCGAGCCGCAACCCGGGTTCAGTGACATACAAATGGGCGACCCGGTAGGCGATCTTGTCTCTGGTCAAAAACCTATTCGGGGCCAAACGGATAAAGAGCTGGTTGCTATGCAGCGAGCAGAGTTATCACCGCAACAATTAGAAAAAATAAACGCATTAAAAACCACACACCCATCTGTTTATAAAGCCAGTCGATTTATGTTGCCGGGCGAGGTTACACAATTGATAGGGTCACAGAAAAACATTGAAGCGGCTGAACGGTTGCTAGATGTTTTACCGCCAGCCAAGGAAATGACAGCACTCGGCAAAATGGGCGGTGCTAAACGAGGATGGTATCGCGCATCTACTCAAGCGCTGGTTGATGTATTTGGCGACGATGCGCCAAGGTTTGCTGCTTTGTTAGCTGCAACGTCACCGCAAACGTCCGTAGAGTCTAATTTAATTAATTCGCTTAACATTTGGAAAAACTGGACCGCTGCCGGTAGACCAACTAGCAGGGAAAAAATTCTAGACGTTATGGGTGACAGCGTGCAGGGAGAAAAAGGACGCGACTCAATATTAGGTGCGTGGGAAAACAATACGGTTACCGCACTGTCTACTGCCAACCCGGGGGACATCAAATTATCTCTTGGTGATATAAATTTATCAGGGGCGAAGGTTGATAGTTTTATGGCTAATCTGTCAGACGATGTTTACCGTTTTACAAACGATGCTTGGATGGCAAATACGTTAGGCGTCGAACAAAGTTTATTCCAAGGCGGCGGCAAAGGACCACCTGCATATCATGTTGTCTCTGCGTATGGCAGACAAGTAGGTAACTCCATAGGGCTGACGCCGAGAGAGATGCAAGAGACAGCGTGGACCGCTGGTATGGCATTATTAGAGGGCGCTAAGAGTAGAGGCATCCCGGTTACTGAGATGGTAGACAAGCTCACACGTAAAGATATTTTGGCGACCCCGGATTTTGCAACGTTGTTTCAGCTGCCTGAGTACAGAGGCATTTTGTCAGATGCTGGTTATGGAGACAAGGTCAGCAAATTAAAAGAGTTTAATTTTCCACCTGATCAACCTTTAACAAAGGCTGAAAGAAACGCTGCATTGAAAGCAGCTCAGCGTCTACAGGAGCTGGCGCAAATAAGGAACGCTGACAGTACAGTTAAAACGCTTACGATGAAAGATTACGAGGCGGTCGTTAATAATATTTTCGAGGCGGTCCCAGGACAATCAACTGGAGTGTTGACTGGTATGGTTGATGCGCCAGAAAACATTAGGAAAAATTATTCCCAACAGGCATTTAAAGCGTTCACTGATCCGCGCGGCGTTGATATTCTGAATAAAAATCTGGGATTAAATACTGCAAGAACATTACGCGGAACCGGGATGTATGAAGACGGTTCTGGAATTACACAATTTAACCCATCAGCCAATGCGCCAACAATTTCGCCAGTAAGGGCGACTTCTCGAGGGTCAGATCACGTTGGCACGATTCCTTTTAATGAACTAACTAAATTGGACGCGGCGGCTGCATTACGAGGAGGTCTTTTAGCTCAAGAAGGAACGCCATACACAGCTATTCAACCGCTAACCAGAACAAACCCTAGTAGATCAGAAACCCCGGGTGAAATTATTATCCCGAGAGACAAGGCGGCTACTACAAAATCTATGGAAGAGGTGGCAAAATTGTTGCCTAGTGGAACGGTAGCCACAGACACAGGTAAAGGTGTTGGCCTTTTAAATTTCGATGGAGCCAAACAACTAGGGGGGATTCATGGAGAAACTAGGTCAAAAACCTATTATCCCGATGTTCCGCCTTTGCCCAGAGCAACACGCGACGAGGTGACTGGCCTCTTGCAAGCAGATCAGAAAAAGCCAAGAGAGACAGTTGGCGTCGAGAAGGTTGGCGGTAATTATATTGATATGACTGACGAATTCAAACAGGGCGTTGGCAGTCAAGCTGTTACCAAGAAAATGTTTAGTGAGCTTGATAAGTTGCCTGCTAAAGATTTAAACAAACTTGATAATGCTGAACTAAAATTAGCCGCCAAAGATTTACTGGAATTAAATGCGCGAACCGCTGCCAAAAATAATTTTCCAACAAGGGAAGATCATCAAAACCTTTTACGCATTATATCTGAAAAAGGGTTGAAGGGATTAAGGGCAGCGATTGGCACAAAAGAATTATTACCGGCTATTTTTGTACTTGGTCTTGGGGGTCAACTTTACCGGCAACATTCTGGATCGGATTCATAAGTCGCTCTCTAATATCTTTTTGAATAATAGATGGGGCTTTGTGCCAATGGCATAACTTAAAATCTGCCATTAAATCCTCGCCCGTGTCCGGGTCTGTAAACTTAACCTGCACCCAATACCAATATTCATCATTGTACTCTTTAGAGCTTTTTTCAAAATCTGTGATTTTAGGGGATGGATCGTACATTTTCTATACTCCTTCTTTAGTGCTTTTGGCGAGATGCCACGGCGCACAAGCTAGGTTCAAATGCCGTCCTGTATATATAGCAATTGTGTAGAGGTTTTGCAAATGACAAACAATCGGCCACCATTTGCGATGATGGTGTTGTTGGCGCTCGTTGTAATTATATGGTTCTCAAGCTCAGCATTTGCACAAGTGAATCAGTGTTACCCAGCTCAACAGTTGATGGATCGCTTGCACGACACGTTCAACGAAAAGGCAGTATTTAAGGGTATTGGCCGCTTAGGCCACGTTACTGTCATCACATTAGACAAAGATACCGAAAGATGGACGGCTTATGTAATTAGGCCTGAGTTACCACCAATGGCATGCATCGTTGATTTTGGATCAAGCGGATCAACTGAGGAGAAACTCGGTGTCGGAAGCTGAGATCAATGAGCGTATTGCTGCTCTGGAACAACGAAACACAGATCAAGAGCGACGGTTGGCGGTTATCGAATTAAAGTTAGATCGTCTCCTTGAGTACTCTGCTTACGGCAAATCGAGCATCCGCATACTTATTACAGTAGGATCTGTACTGTCAGCCGTAGCAGCTGCAGCTGCGTATGTCTGGGATAAGCTTCATTGACTCGCGACAATCATTTGCAAACGGCTGCATGGGCAGAAGCTTGTGCGGTTAAATATTTTATCGCGCGAAATTATACCGTGTTAACGAATGTGAGTGGACATGGCCCGGTCGATATAGTGGCCGTAAAAAGTCGAGGGAAAAATCGGCCTATCGTTTTGCTGGTGGATGTAAAAATTAAAACTCAAAGATCGTACGGAGCGTTGAGCAATGAACAACGATGGATGGGTGTGCGTGTTCTAGCTGTCGATCCTGATGGTAATTGTACGCTAGTGCCTGAGGGAGAGGAAAGAGTTCGGCCTAGCCGAAAAGAAAGGAAAGAAGATGATAATGAAGATTTTGAGCAAGATTGATGCATGGTTTTCGCATCTTGATTTTAAATGGCAAGTAGCCATAGCTATGGCATCATTGTTTTGTGTGATGGTCGGTATCATAGCGGTGGCTGGTTAATATGAACCCTAAAGATTATGACGGCGATGGTAAAATCAGCATTGAGGAAGAACAGGCAAGCGACCAGCACGACAAACAGGAGACCCAACGCTATATGGCAATCGCTGCATTTGTTTTGATGGTCGGTATTACAATTGTTTTATGCACGCCAATTATTGGAGACGATAGAATCAAGGCGCTTAGCGGATTGATATCTTCAATGTATTTCGCCCTAAGTTCCCTATGCGGATGCTATATGGGGTTCACAACGTGGGCCAATAAGAAGTGATTAACCTGCTTGGCTCACTTGTCCAGCCTGTCACCGGGTTGCTTGATAAATTTATTGAAGACAAAGATCAGAAGAACCAGCTCGCCCATGAAATATCGACAATGGCAGAGCGACACGCCCAGGAGCTCGCCAAGGGGCAGCTAGAGATCAATAAGGCCGAGGCTCAAAGTAGAAACATTTTTGTCGCTGGTTGGCGTCCGTTCATTGGATGGACCTGCGGTGTCGCGATGGCCTACAATTATGTGATCCATCCAATAATGATTTTTGTGCTCGCGCAGCTCGATTACTTAGTAGCACTGCCGGCATTAGACCTTGGCGAAATGATGCCAGTGCTGATGGGTATGTTAGGGCTCGGTGGTTTAAGAAGCTTTGAAAAATATAAAGGCATAAGTAAATGAACATGGACACAGTGATCGATATGCTCACTACAAATGAGGGCATGGTATTGCATGAGTATAAGGACCACCTCGGCTATTCGACTATCGGGGTCGGTCGATTGATTGAAGAAGGTATGGGCGGCATCACTGAAGAGGAAGCACGCTACCTGTTAGAGAATGACATTGGTCGCGTGATGCAGCGGCTCGATAGTAAGTTCGCCTGGTGGCGCGATCTTTCTGAGAACCGACAGCACGTTATGATCGACCTGTCGTTTAATCTGGGGAACCGGCTGGACAAGTTTGTCAACTTCTTGGCGAACATGGAAGCAGGTTTATACGATGCAGCTGCATTCCATTTAATGGATAGTTTGTACGCCAAACAAGTAAAAGGGAGAGCCGAGAGAAACGCAGACCTTATCCGGGGAGGGTGACATGGAAGGGGTATCTTGGGTCGATCTTTTTAATCTAGGACTCGGCGCTTTTGCTGTTATTGGGGCTATTGTGTACAGTCTGATTCGTCAAAAGGTCGATATCGAACACATGAAAAAGCAGATAACCCAGTTGTTCGACCTATGGAATAGCCGGGATAAATAATTTGTACAGACAAATGGCAAGCTTTTAAGAAAATATTCCGTAAGTTTTTGATAATAAACAATTTTTGCACATTGTTGTAGGCGGCACCTACGCCTACATCAGCTACATCTAAAACACTCTCATATATTCTCATGCACTCTCATGGCTTCTTAAGCTATTGATACTATTGCATAATTCTATTCAGACTGTTTTCTCATACATTCTCATAGTTTCTCATGTATTCTCAATTATTTT
>CETP01210713.1_pt1 | contig 9429 bp, 8 predicted proteins | sample 531311 | NCBI WGS metagenome assembly CETP01 (sample SAMEA2622657, study PRJEB7988) | marine metagenome | biome: marine biome (ENVO:00000447); feature: surface water layer (ENVO:00002042); material: "saline water (ENVO:00002010), including plankton (ENVO:xxxxxxxx)" | depth 5 m | reverse complement strand
AGTGGACATCTGGCTCTATTTAATACATACCCTTCTGACCCAGCTAATATTACAGAAACTTTTATATCGTGGACCAACTTAATTGGCGATCCTGCGCTTCATTTGTGGACTGACACTCCTAAAAATTTCTCAATTAATTATCCTTTATCTATTAACCAAGGAACAACTAATATGGTAATAGGTGTTAATGATGGCAATGGAAATTCAGTTGAAGGTGCGATAGTAACATTACTACAAGGTAATGATATCATATATGTATCAAAAACTTCAGATATTGATGGTTTTGTTGATTTTCACTGGGATGATGTTTCAAGCTCTGAAGATATAATACTCACAATCAGAAAAAGAAATTTTAGGCCATTCCAAAGAACTATCGAAGTTTCAAACGATAGTTTTTTAGCAGCTGATGATTCAAATATTTTATTTATTGGTCAGGAAAATATTTATCCAGGAAATTTAGTAACTTTCAAGATTCCTGTTACAAATTACAATAATAATCCAGCGCAAAATGTGGTTGGGACACTAACATCAAACTCAAATTTTGCAACAATCATACAAGCAGTTTCAAATTATGGAAGCATAGGATCTAATCAAAATAACGATGGTACAAATTATCAAATACAAATTTCTGATGATGCATACGAGACATCAAATCTAGAGCTAAAGCTAAATGTAATTTCTAATAATTCGAATAATATGTATTCCATTCCCATAACTGTGAGTGCACCATTGATTGAACCAATTGCAACTATAATTAATGAACAAGAGCAAACTATTGCAATATCATTATTGAATAGCGGCTCGGTTCGTGCAGAGGATTTAAACATTGAATTAGAATCAAATAATGAGATGATTAGTATTTTAACTTCTTCACAATTCGTTGACAATTTAAATCCTGGGCAATACGACGACATAGTCTTTAATTACAATACTAATGCAAGCTTCATTCCTGGCCAAACTTTTTCTTTGCCTATCACAATATCTAGTAGTGCAGGCTATAATAAGCAAGAGTTTGTTAATGTAACTCTTGGTCAAGTTTCAACCACAGATCCTCTTGGTCCAGATGAATATGGGTATATGATATATGATTCTGGCGATTCTAACTATGATTTAGCTCCTGAATATGAATGGATTGAGATTGCTGAAGGGCTAGGCAATAATCTTAATTTAGATGACGATGGAGATGGAAACGGTTCTAATAGAACTGCCTTAGTCTCTCTTCCTTTTAATTTTAAGTTTTATGGTCAAACCTATACCGAAATTACTGTTAGCGCAGATGGATGGATATCTTTTGGAAGAAATGACATCCCCTCTTTCAGGAATCATCCATTGCCTGGAGCAGGAGGTCCATCTCCAATGGTTGCTGCTTTTTGGGATGATTTAAAAACAGGTTCCGGTGGAAATGTCTATACTTATAGCAATGATGAATATTTAGTCATTCAGTGGGATTATATGCGAACTTACCAAAACAATGATAGGCAAACATTTGAAATCATTCTTTATAATAATGAACTTCTTGATGATCCTACTATTTCAGGAGATAATGAAATTAAAATTCAGTATTACGATTTTAATAACACTACTTCTGGATACTATCCTGAAGGAGGCACACCCGTGCATGGATGTTATTCGACTATAGGTATTGAGAATCACATGGGAAATCAAGGTCTGCAGTATACGTTTGATAATCAATACTCACCAGCAGCGATGAGTTTGAGTGATGGTGATGCTATTTTTATTACAACAGGAAAAATATCGTACACATTAGGTGACCTCAACTTTGATAGTACAGTAAATGTTCTTGATGTTGTTACATTAGTAAATATTGTATTAAATATAATTGAGCCTAATTCTGCGCAAGAATTAGCATCTGATTTGAACGGAGATGGAACTTTAAATGTTCTTGATGTAGTTTTAATAGTTAATCTAGCTCTAGGTACGTAATATATTTACTTTTCAATAATACCATATTCAAGCATTTGGTTAGCTGTTTCAATAATTGACTTTTCAATTCTTGAAGGCTCCCATTTTAAAATATTTTTGGCATTAGCACATCTCAATTTATTTTTAAACCCAAGGTAAAATATTACTATCTCTAACTCTTTATCAAAATTTGATAAAAATTTAACTAGAAAATTTGGAGCATTAAATTTAGGCGCTCTTTTATAACCGTTATTCCTTAGTATTTGAGCTAGCTCCTGAAACCATAAGCTCTTTGCTGAAAGCAAAAATCTTTTACCGTTAGTTGCTGAACTTAGCATGGCTTTAACATGTATTTTGGCAACATCTTTAACGTCAACAAGATTTAGTCCGCATTTTGGAGTAAAAGGCATTGAACCGTCTAATAATTTTTTAACAACCTGATTTGAAATACCAATATCCATTGATAGAGAAGGTCCTACAACTATCACAGGATTTATTGTACAAACCTCAATTTTATTAGAATTGTCTTCCTTACGAAAATAGTCCCACAAAAATTTCTCAGCTTTTGTTTTACTCATATCATAAGGACTTATATTGGGGTTATCTAAATTTGTCCAATCTTGGTCACTAATCTCATTTTTTCTTGAGCCTGCTCCAATGGCAGAAAATGATGATGTCATGATAAATTTCTTAACATTATTTTTAATTGACGAAAATAAACAGCGCCTAAGACCATCTACCGCAGGTCTCACAAGATCATCAATGTTATTTGAAGAAAGTAGAGATACTGGAGAAGCTGCATGAATTACATACTTACATCCATTAATAGCATCATCCCATCCTTCATCTTCTAATAAATCTAAGTAACAAATTTCTAATTTATTATTACAGTTTACAATTTTTGATATAGAATCTACAACTTCTTGCTTTCTTGATTTTGTTCTAATTGAAGTCTTAACAGAAAAGCCATTTTTAATTAGTTCAACTATACAATGTTGTGCAATGTATCCTGTTCCTCCAGAAACAAATACTTTATCCATAACTCACCCCTAAAATTAGATAGTTTACTTTTTTGAATGACCTTCCCAAAAATCCATACTTTTAAAACCACCAAGTACGCTGCCAAGAAAATCAAAAATAGGTCTTGGAAAAATAGACTTGATAAAAGGGATAAGTTTTACAAATCCAGGCTCAATGACAAAAAGTTTACCAGTTTTAACTGCTTTGATTATCTTTTTGCTTATTTTTTGTTGCGACAGCATTGGAATAAAAGTTGGTTCTTTTATACCATTAAACATACCTGTATTTATGAATGCTGTACAAACGATTGTCATGCCGATATGATTGTACCCTTTTTTCTTTAATTCAATACGTAAGCTCTCAGACAAGTTTGTCAATGCAGACTTACTTGACGCATAACTTGCTGCCCCTGGTAGAGATGTAAAGCCTGAAGCGCTCGATATGTTTATAATGTGCGATTCTTGCTGATTAATTAAGTCATCAAGAAAAATATGTAAAAAATTAATGACACCAATTACATTTACATCATAAGTGATTTTATGTTTTTCAATAGAAGTGTCTAAAAAATCACCTCCGAATACAACACCTGCATTATTTACTAAAATATCAATCTTTCCTAAATCTGAATGAATTTTATTTTTTACAGATTGAATTTTATCAAAGTTAGTTACATCTAAACAATATCCATAACATTTAACGCCGTAGGAGGTTATCTCTTTAATATTTTCAGGAAAGCATTCTGGCCTAAAAAAAGATTCATTCAGGTCACATATTATAATATTCGCCCCTTTAGAAGCAAACTCAATTGCAATTTGTTTACCAAGACCTCTTGCGCCTCCTGTGATTAAAATATTTTTATTTTTAAAGTTTTTCATTAATAAGAAATACTAATCATTAATTTTTGATATAATGTCTTCAGAAAGAGGACTTATTTGAGGTCCCCAAACACTTATGAGTGATCCACTCTCGTCAATAAGATACTTACTAAAGTTCCAAGTAGGTGTTTTGGTGTTCCAGCCATTTTTATTTTTATCAGATAGCCATTTAAAAATTGGGTGAATTTTTTTTCCTTTCACTGAAATTTTTTCAAACATGTCAAATTTTATTCCAAAATTAACTTCACAAAAATTTTTAATTTGCTCATTAGAGCCGGGCTCCTGACCTAGAAAATCATTTGAGGGAAAGGCAAGAATATGAAGCTTATCTCCAAAATTAGCATGAAGATTTTGGAGATCTTTATACTGCGGAGTATAACCACATTGCGATGCCACATTCACGATAAGAATTTTTTTATTTTTGTAATCTGACATTGATATATCATTTCCATTAATAGTCCTCGCTGACAAATCATAAAAAGATTCTTTTGGTGAAGCTTTCTTAACATTTTGCGTTTGGAAATTAGTACATCTGTTGAAAACAACTACAATAAATATCAAAATTGGCAATATAAAAAAAACTAATTTCATTTAATCTCCTTAATATAACTTTCTTTCAAAATACTTTTAAATAAGTTGATGATAGACTGAGAAGCAAAATAATCATTTAAACTTGCGGTTAATGACCCTCCCGAATCCATGTAAAGAATATATGATACTTTACTAATATTCTCTGATAAGTTATTTATTTTCCAATATCCTGCACCAGAATTTAAATAAACTGCACCAGGATTTTTATTAATAATTGATTTTAATTTTGAGGATGCTTTTACTTCGGACATACTTATAAGAGACCAATTTAGCTCTCTTTCATTCATTCTTTTAATCTTAAAAAAATAATGTCTGTCATCAATGAAAGGGATTGGGATAGGAAAATAATTATAAGCATAAACTTCATTATTTTTCTGTCCAACAATAAAGGACTGAACATCAGCATTATCCATTATCTCAGGATAATTATCAATATCCATAACAATATCTAACACTGACTTTGCGTTGAAACTAACAATTTTCTCTACTTTCAACGCCCTAAGATTTAGTCCTTGGATACTTTTTTCATAAACATTAATACTATCACTACGTATTTCAACTAAACTCCAATTTTTTTCGTTTCTCAACTCAATTAAAAGCTCATTGTTATTTACCGGAATAGTAAATGAAAAAACTAAATATAAAAATAATATAAATCTTTTATTTTTTACTTCTAACTCTAACATTAACAGCAGGATTTCCTTTCCATATTTCTTTTTCTCCAATAATACTTCTTTTTTTCAAAACAGATTTAGTAGCTAGAATACTTCTATCTCCAATGTGGCAGCCAGGCCAAATTAGCGATTGCGCACCAATTGTACATTTTTTCCCAATTTTAACTTTTTCCAAGATAAGCTTGCCTCCTTCAACTGTATGACAATTTATACTTGAACCACCGCCAATAACTGAACCATCTCCAACTTCTAGCAACCAAGGATCATTAATATTAATTGTGTTTAATTGAACATTTTTGCCAATCTTGGCACCAATGATTTTAAAGTAAATAATATTTATAAAAGATGGTGTTATAAAGTCTAAAAAAGTTAGATTAGCTAACCTAAGAAATGCACCACATACCCCCCACTTTACAGATTGGAAAGAACCTAATTTATAAATTCCCTCTTTTGGTTTTATAGGTAATAACCTCAATGTAAAAGAAACAATTAACAGTAAACTAATTCCAAACGTAAAAAAGCATAAAGAAATCAAAATTCCAAAAGTAATTGTATTAAAAATATATGAGTCAAAAAGCATAAAAAAATCTCTGTTATCAAATAATATTATTGCAGGCGTTAAGCTCAATCCGTACACGATACATGCAATAAAAATAAAAGCTATTGTTAAAACAGCTTGCAAGATTGGAAATATTTTTTTCACTAGCTTAAACCATATTTTATCATATACCAAAATTTACACTTTATTAAACTGTAAAGTAAAAATATTTTGGAAAAATGGTCTTTTTTTACGATAATTAAGTATGAAGAAAAATAAAAATTTAAAGAACCACTTTCTAATCACGATGCCACAGCTTAATGAAAGCGTTTTTGATAAAGGTATAATATATATATGTCAACACAATAAAGATGGTGCAATGGGGATAATGATTAATAAGCCTATACCTAATATTGATGAAGTTCTATCAAAATTTGAACTTAAGAATATAACACCAAAACCAAATATCTATCTTGGCGGCCCAGTAGATTTAAATAAAGGATTTGTGATACATCAAAGTGATTATGAGACTAATGGTACTCTTGAAATTTCAAAAAATATTTCTCTAACATCAAATTTAAAAATCGTTAATGATATTTTAGATGGTAATGGACCAAATAAGTTTAGGTTGGCATTGGGCTACTCAGGTTGGGGACCTGGACAGCTAGAAAAAGAGCTAAAACATGGAGACTGGTTACTTCTTCCAGCAAATCAGAATCTTATTTTTAATACTCCAGATGAAATGATGTGGAAAACTGCGTATAAAAATCTTGGAATCAGTCTGAAAGACTTTGGTGGTACTGCTGGTATAAGTTAGATACTTATATCTAAAACAGAAAAGCTTATAAAGTAAACTTAAATGAACTCAAGAGTATTCCTGGACAAATATTTCCACCTAATGATCTTTGCTGGTATGTACCAACAGAAGGTATAAATTCTGTTTTATCTCCTACAGATTCCAAACTACTACCAAAAAAACTATAAATACTATCATCAAATCTCATATTTTCAATTGGAGCAACGATTTCTCCGTTTTCTACCCAAAAACATGCATATCTTGTCATCCCGGTAATTCTACCTCCAAGATTATCGCTCCAGTTCAAATAATGTAAATTGCTTAAATAGAGACCTTTATCAATTTTTTGTAATATTTCAGATTCTTTTAAATCTCCAGAATCTAGCTTTGGAGCTCTTAAATATTCTCCCTCATCAGCAAAATTTGAGTTTATACTATACTCTTTTGCAGTTCTTGAACTAACTAACGTATTTTTTAAAACACCGTCATCTATAATATTTAAAACTTTTGGTGCTACTTCCCCAATTGAATTAAACCTTGGTACAAAACCACTTGAAAAATCTTCTGTCAATGAAAAACAGTTCGATAATTTTTCTGCTTTTCGCATTTTTATCAAAGCACTCTGTCCTTGACGAATAGAGGACTCCCCAACGCCATTCCAAGAAAACATGCCAATTAAATCTGAAACACCCGCCGGAGCAATATATGTTCTGTATTCTCCTGGGCTTAATTTTATTGAATCTCTCTCTAATAACTTAAGCTTTTGGATTGAGGAATTCATGTATGACTCATAATCATTTTGATCCCAACAATTTCCTGCATATGTGCCTTTAACCATTTTCTCATCTTTAGTGACTAATGAAAAATCTAATGAAAAAGTATCCGTCTCAAACCAGTGATTTAACCCTAGTGAATTCGAGCATCCTCTAAAGATTGTACCTGATGCCCATATTCCTGCTAAATCAACATCCTTGACAACATCTGTTAGTGATTCAACTGTGGATATTTTTGACAGTAGTTTTCCTGGGTTAATTTCAATTAGTGAGTTAGTTTTTTTTGGCGGCATAACCAAAAATGGATCTAAAGGTAACTGCACTACTTCACTTTTTAATCTTTGAAGTTCTTTAATAGCTCGCTTTGAATCTATTTCCAGGTTATTTGATAAAGTTATTGCACTGTGACAAACTTTACCATTGTCAATTATGGATAATGATAGATTTGTGTCAACTACATCTCCAATCTGCCGTACTTTAGAATTGCTAAGTCTGCAAAAATGACTTTCCTCTCCTGATAAAGATAAAGTTAATACTTGTTTAGAATCTAAATAACTAAACAATTTAGCTGATAATTTTTCAAAAAAATTACAATCCATTTTATGCTCCCCCAAAAACTTCAATATTGCTAAACAGACAGGCAGGCGTAGCATGTCCTACTCTAATTACTTGATTTGGTTCGCCTTTTCCACAATTTGGAGTCCCAAAAACCTCAAAAGTTGACTCATTCCCAACCATTTTTAGACTATTCCAAAATGGTGTTGTCACGCCACGATAATTTGGATTTTTAACAACTTTTGTCAATTTTCCATCTTCGATAAGGCGACCATATTCCATACCAAACTGAAACTTATTTCTGTAATCATCAATAGACCAGGACTTATTTGTCTCAACATATATGCCTCTTTCGACTGAAGATACCATATCCTTAAATGTAGATTCTCCTGGTTCTAAATTTAAATTTGCCATTCTATCAATCGGTGCACGATTCCATGAAGAAGACCTAAAGTTTGCAACTGCAGGAATTCCTGATCTTGCTTGGCTTTCCATTCCACCTAATCCACATATAAGTTTGCCTTCTTTAATAAGATATTTCTTTTCAGCTTTCATGCCACCATCATCAAACATATACGAAGCCATTTCATTTGATATAGTTGGGTCAAAGGTTACATTCATTATTTCTGAACCGTATTTCAGTTTTCCAAAATCATCTAACCGAACAAAACTCCAGCCAGCGTAGTTCCTCTCATCACCCAAAATTCTATCAATTTCCAAAGGATGACCGATGCTCTCATGAATTTGAAGAACCATTTGACTAGGCGCAATTATTACATCCATTTTCTCATTGGGACATTCATCAGCTTTAACTAATTCTAAAGCCTCCGTAAGAATTTTTTCACAGTTTCCCATAACAATATCTTCATTGAGTGCTTCCAAGCCCATTTGATGGCCCATCCTGCCCATTGAGCGTCTTTGAATGACATCATTATCTTTTACGTTAACTGCTTGATCTGTAATCAGAATAAGAAACTGCTGATTTGCATCACTACCATTAGTGCAAACGTAATTGAATTCTGTTTCTACTATCATCGCCATTGAAGATGCTGATATGACTTTATCTGAACTTTTCAAGAATTGATTAGCTTTAATTAGTATTTGATTTATTTCACCCGCGGATAATGATGATGCATCTTTCAAAAACTTTGATTTGTAGTTTCCAACAGCTTTAGGTCTGACATCAGGATTAAACTTAAATAGTGAATTATGGGATGCAATCTTTGCATTTTCAAAAGCACTTTTAGCTGCTTTGTTGACTCCAAAAGATGTCATATTGTTTGTGGCAGCATAACCAAATTGGCCATTATGTAATACCTCTACCATAATGCCGTGTGTGTCAACAGAAGTATTTGATTGGGGATTTAAGTCTCTTATAGATCTATAAGTTTTAGTTTCCTTTACTTCTCTTAGACCAACCCATTCAGCAGAAACGTCAATAGTATTTAATAATGATTTCAAATCTTTCATTTTTATCTCCTAGATAACACAAAATTTATATATAAAATAATATTGAGACTATTTGTTTTTAACATTTCTAGAATTACTAATAAATCGCTAACTTATTTATATTCAAAAAAAATCATATTGAGGTAAATATGTTTAAAAACCATAAAAAATATTATTCGGTAGCATTAATTTTAATCAGTGTATCATTACTTAATGCAGTCAAGTTTGCTCCAAA
>CETP01210720.1_pt1 | contig 9499 bp, 3 predicted proteins | sample 531311 | NCBI WGS metagenome assembly CETP01 (sample SAMEA2622657, study PRJEB7988) | marine metagenome | biome: marine biome (ENVO:00000447); feature: surface water layer (ENVO:00002042); material: "saline water (ENVO:00002010), including plankton (ENVO:xxxxxxxx)" | depth 5 m | reverse complement strand
TATTTAATGTAGTAGATGCTAGAAACAAAGTTCATGTCAGATGGCTTCAGTGGATGGGATTTACATTCATCAAAAAGCACTCAGAATATGGGCCAGAAGGTCGTTTGTTCTATGAGTTCGTGAGGATCTAATTATGTGCGGCCCTATTCCGATAGTAATGGGAGTCCTGTCAGCAGGACTTTCAATAATGCAGCAACAGGCTGCGACTAGAGCACAGAACGCACAGATAGAATTTGAGAATCAAATAGCAGAACAGGAATATCAATATAATGTGTTGCAAACAGAAGCAACTAGAACAGGAGAAGAACAACAAAAACAACTACAAGAAGATTTAATCGAACAAAATACTTTCCTTGCTAACACAGCCTATGAGAATGATATAGCACAATTAAATTTACAGTTACAACAAGAACAGGCAGCAGCAGGTCAAGCAAAAAGAGAAGCACAAAAAGATTTCTTAAGAGGTAGAGGCGAAGTTATTGCAGATGGTCGTGTTGGCAATACTGTTAATAATTTAATTGCTGATTGGAGGCGACAACAAGCACAATTTGACTACATAACAAATAGGAACCTAGCCTTTACTGGTCAACAAATACAACAACGGAAGAAAGGAGCAGGTGCAGATAGGGCTAGTCGAATTGCAAGTCAACAACCATACTTAGAACGAACGATATTAGATCCTATGAAACCTATAAAACGAGGGAAAGTAAGTGGGCCAGGAATGTTAGGACTATTAAATGCTGGCTTAAGTGGAGCACAAGCTGGATTTACTGCTTCTTCTGGCATTTCGGCAGGACAAGGAGATGTTACCAAATGGAACCCTTGGTCAAAAGTTTAAATTATGTCTTTACAAATTCCTTCACTTCAACCTAAAGCTGCACCTGTCGATACTTATGTAAGAGCAGGTTCACCTAATGCACCTGGAGCAGTCTCACTTGGTCAGTTAGCAAAATTACCAGAACCAGCAGAAATACAAAACACAAAGAACCTTGTCAATTCCTTAAGTTCTTTAAATGCTAATCTGCAAAATGTCGCATCATCATTTTTCCAATACCAAGGAGAGCTAGAGAAGAAAGCAGAAGCAGATGCAGAAAAATATGTTGCTGAAGATTATCTCAAGAAAGAACCGACATTAAAACCTTTAGATAAGGTTAGAGATAAAGCAGAAGATGAAGTCGAAAAAACACAAGACCCATCAGCAAAGGATCGTTATTCTTTAGCTAGAAACTTAGATCCAAGAACAGATTATTATTACCAGAAAGCACTACAAAAGCGTCAAGGATTAGAAGCTATTTATGGCTTAACTCCATACTTGAAAAGTTTAAAAGGTGATGATGGAGAATCTATAATATTAAATCCAAACCCACCAGAAGGTGAACCTAATCGTTTTAACGAAGCAGTACAAGAATATATTAGAAATAATATTTCAGACCCTGAAGTATTAGCTGAATTAACACCACAACTACAAGCTCAAATTGGTAACAGTAGAGCAGCATTATCTACTATCTTTGCAGATGAACAAGACCGAAGAATTAATGAAACTTTTGATATTAACTTAGCCAATGCAATTAATCAAAACCTAATTACAGGTGATGGTTCTACTTTTAAAGGTCTTTTTGATACACATAAAAATAGTGGATCAAGTAAAAAATCTTACTCAACTAAGAAAACTAATTTCATAGACAACCTTGCAAAACAATTAGCTGCTAGTACAGATGATAGATATGAATTAGAAAAGAGAATTGAATTGTTTACTAGCGAATTATTAAATACAAGGGTTGGGCCTGGTGATAATCCTCCATTACTTATTAATGAATTAGGAGGTGAAGCAAAAGTAAGAGCAGATTTAAAAGCTAAAACATTAGAAATTCAAGCAATTTATGACAGGTATGCAGATCAAGGAGCAGTGAAGAAAGGCGAAGATTATCAGAATCAATTATTTGATGAAGCAATAGCAAGGTTTACTGACTCTGATCCTGAAACAGAAGAACTAGATCCTTTTGAAGTTAAAACCCCAGGGGGAATAATATCTCAAGAAATTGATCTAACTGGTATGCAGCAATGGGAAAGAGAACAAAGAAAAGAAATCAATAAACTTTCAAACCATCACGAAAGAGAAGGGAGATTAAATATTTTAAGTAGCAGGATGGAGATATGGAGAAATGGTAGAGGTATTGATATGAAAGATTCAAACAATGATTTACTTCAAGAAAGAATTGACAACGGGATGGCTAATCCTACTGAATTATTAGCTGAGATTAGGTTCTATCACAAGAATAATCTTATTACTAGAGATCAAAGAAATTATTTAAGATCACAAGTTGCACCTATTAAAACACAAGAAGATAAAGATTTTACAAAAGCAATAATGGATCAAGAGAAAAGTTCTATTCTTAAACTATTAAATGCAAGAGCCGAAGAAGATGTATTAATAGCAGGAGAATTTAGTCGAGGTGTTATCAGTGCAAACGAAGGACTATTAATAAACATTACAACAAGAAAATATAGAGTAGAGGCTAACAAAGTTAGAGAACTAAATATACCTTATGAAGAGAAAATAGAAAAACTAAGTATTATATATAAAAAAGCAGAAGAAGAAGTAGCAAACTCTTTATCTATTACCACAAAGGTAAATCAAGGTATTCATTCTGGTGACTTAATACAAGGTTATAACTCAGGAGGATTAGGAGTACCAAGAATAGACAGAAACAGACCTGTTAATAAACCTCCTACTGCTGTTGAGTTTTATGGTGAAACACCTGATGCTCTTCTTTATAGCTTAGCAGGAGGCAATAGAGGCGATGCTGCTGAGAATGTCAGACTAAAATCCTATACAGAAAAAAGTCCTTTATACAGTAAAGAAGTATTTGTCGAACAATTAAATCAATTAGAAGAAGGAACACCTCTTAGTCAAATTCCATTCGGTTCTTCTACTCAGAAGATAATCAGTAGATCAGGTTTAACAGTCTTTGATTATATTCGTTATCAGATTAAAGCTCATGGATTACAAGAACAAGCTGCACCCATGATGCAAAGATTAGAAGAACTATTAGCATTAACTACTTCAGAAGATGTTTTAATTGCAGGTAATCCTAGTTTTGACATTGATCCTTCGAGATCAACTTTAAGAAGATCTAAGATGTTTAACAAGTTAAAAAATAATCCAAATGCAAATGAAGTCGAAACTATAAAAAGGATGCTTGGAGGTAATGTAGAACTTCCAAACGTCTAAAGCTCAAGTATCATCATTAAATAGACTGATTCGCCATGCCAATTATTTACGTTACAGATCCTGAAACAGGTGAACAGAAGCTTGAATACAAGGAATACGAAGAAAAGGAACCAAAGAAAGAACAGAAAAAAGAAGTTCAACCAACTAAGAAAACTTCATTTGTCGATTCAATTAGGAATACTTTAGAGGGAGATCAACTACAAAAACTACCTCTATTAAATAAATCACTCCCTCCTCGCATGGTTATAAATGCAGGGATAAATGCTCTGCAAGAAGGAAGCGACACTATTAGAGATATAGGTGGTTACTTTGGAGTAGGAGAAGGAACTACAGCAGAAGAACCAGATAAACCCATTATTGGAATGGGAGGATGGAAACCTCAAAAGCTTAAAAGTAGTGGTGGTGTTGAAGATTTTGTAACAGGAGTTCTTCAGTTTGGACTTGAATGGGTAACTCTTAGTAAAGCCTTGAAGGTTGCAAACCTTGGTCTTAAAGGAACTAAGCTTGGAACAGGGATAGCAACTGCAACTCAAAAAGCAAAAAAGATAGAGAAAGCAATACAAACAGGTACTGCAACAACAGTTGCTAAAACATTAGGAGGAGGAAGGAAAGCTCAAAAAGTAGGTAGTCTTGTTGGTTTTGGTGCTGGTGCAGCAACTAATGCGACTCTTAATCCAAAAGGTTTAATTGTTGACTTTGCTGGTTTTGACCAATACGAAGGTCGCCTCTTTGATCTTGCTACTAATACTCCTTATTTCAGTTGGCTGGAAACTATTCCTTTAGTCCAAGATTTAAAGAGCAACCCTAACGACAAAGGATTACAAGGTCGATTAAAAAATATGCTTGAAGGATGGGGAATAGATTTTGGAATTGGTGCAATCCTTAAAGGAATAAGAGGTAAATGGTTAATAGAAGATCTTGCAAATTTAAAACCTGGAACAAAAGAATACGTTGCCAAGCAACAACAAATTGAAACTGTTGCTGATGAATTAGCAGCAGAACCTAGTTTCCAAAGAATACAAAACAGACTTGATAGGGCAGCCTTTGATAAATCAATGGCTCACATTCCACCAGAACAACGAAATTTATTATGGGAACGAGCAAGAACAGCACAAGGTAAAAGTATTAAATTTTTAGACATTGATGGCAATGAAGCTGTTTACGAAGGACGCTTGGCTGATACTGAAAACTGGACTGGCATAGATGAAGCTTTAGATTTAGAAGAAGGCTTTACTTGGAAAGGAGATGATATTGGATGGGTTGATTCACAAGGTAGACCTGTACCAGAAGAAAGAATACAACAGGTTGCAAGGAAATTAGAAGAAGAAACTATAGCGAAACAAGCAGAAGAAGAAAGATTAGTCAGCGAACTTAATGAAAGAACTGAACAAATTGCCGAAGGTATGTGGCGTGGCGATATTCCAGTCGATGAAGAAATTGGAAATATGATTGCTTTTGGAAAATCATACGATGAAATTATTGATTATGCCGTAGCTAGAAAACCTAAACCATTTAAAGGTATAGATGAGGCTGGAAGAGGATTAACACCTTACAGAGGTGCAGAAAAATTATTAAAAAGATTAGGTGATAAATATCCAGCACAAGGCATAGATCGTGAAGAAGTTGAACTTGCAAAAGATTTTATAAATACAATAGGCCGACACATGTTTGATGATGTCGCTTTAAGTATTACCAATAAAATAGGCCAAATGGGGCAATTTGATTTTACTAGCAAGCTGGTTAAAATTAGAAAAAAAATAATAGAAGAAGGTGAATTACCTAGAACATTAGTACATGAACTTTGGCACTCTTTATCTAGGTATTTACCTGAAAAAGATTTAATAAGATATAAAAAAGAATTTAAACGAGCAAAAGCAAAATGGAAAAAGAAAGCAACTGCAGAAGAATTGAAAAATTTTAGACGTAGAAAATACTCTGAGGCTAATTATAGATATGTCGATATTGATGAATACTTTGCAGAAAACTTAACTGATGCGTTTTTCGCAAAATTAGACGAAGGTATATTACAAAACATTAAAGGTGTTACAAAAGGCAGTGATTTTATAGTTACTGATAGTTTTCAAAGTCTTATATATAGAATTGGTGTCTTTTTCCAAGACTTATGGGCCAGTATTCATGCGTCTTTTGGTGGGCCAAGAACTAAAAAAATATTTAACGATTTCTTGAAACAAAGAAATACAAAAATTATCAGAGAACATTCGTTAGATTTTAGTAAAGCACAACAAAGACAATTACAACTTCTTAAAAAACAAAAGCAATTAGATGTTGCTAGAGCGACAGAAAGCGGAAAGAAAATCTTACAAGAAGAAGGACTTACTGCTGATGAAGCATTAGCTGAATTAAAGCGTGAAGCTGAATTTGAAAAAGCTCAATTTAACAGAAGAATACCTAACATTAAAGCCAGATTAAATCCTGAAGATCAATTCCTTAGACAGCAAAGAAAGACAGATCTTGCAAATTTGAAATCTGAATTAGAAGCTTTAGGGCCAGAGCCACCAAAACCAGAAAAAGGTAAGTCTTATACCACTGTTAACGGCAAAAGAAAGTTAACAAAAGAAGCAATTAGAAATAGAAATTGGAATAAAAAAGCAACAGAACTAAAAAAACAAATTGATGAAATTCAAGATCAACAATTAATAGATCAAACTGAAACGACAAAAGTTGAAAATGAAATAAAAGATGAACAATTAGTAGAAGAAACTAAAAGACAAAAGATAAATGAACCAGGAGTTTCCAGATGGGAAGCAACTACTGGAGAGAAAGAAGGTCTTAAAGAAGACTTCTTAAAAGCTCTTGATGCTTGGAGAAGAGGAGAATTAAAGATTACAGATTCATCTCTATGGGATGATGTTATGGCTGTTAAAAGTCCAACTGGTAAGAAGATTTACGGGCCAGAAGTTCCTGAGATACAAATATTATGGGATGCAATTAGTCATAGATTAGACCGTATTATTTCAACAGGTCTTCCTTCTGTAAATACTCAAGAACTTTTAAGTGAAGCAATAGAAGATGCTGCACGTTTTGGTGTTAATGCAGAAGATATTTTTGACTTGAATAAAGGACTTGCAAGGAAACTTGCAGACAATGTAACCAATGTTAAGAACCTTTTAAAACTTAGAATTGGTGTTCAATTAACAAGTCAAGAGACAGCAAAAGCTGCTCAAAGAGTATTAAACGAAGCAAACATTAACACTATTAATTATCAACAAGCAGCTTCAGAACTAGAAGCAAGCATCTCAGCAGCCGTAAGAATGGTCAAGTTATATCAAACAATTACTAGAGCAACAGGTCAATTATTAGCAACAACACAGGCACAATTACCAGACTTACAAGGAATCAAATTAACGAATGAACCGACTCCAAATATCAAAATGGATATGACAGAGATAGTTGAAATAGATATGGATGTATTTGAGAACTTCCCTCCAGCAGTACAAGAGGCAATGAGAACAAGAAATTGGACACCTGAAGCAAAGTCTGGATTAAATCAAATAGCAATAATTGCTGCTGATGCTGATGGCCCTGATGGTGTTATTGCATTAACTGATTTAATGGATGGCCCTAGCCCTGTTGATGGAGGAACAAAAAAACCAGGAGAGATAATAGTTGAAGAACTCAAAGAAACTCCTGAATTCAGCCTTGAAAAAGGTATGAGGACTTTTACAACTTATAGAGTTGCACAACTATTAACTGCTCCTTTTACATGGGCAGTTCAAGCAGGAACACCTATTGCAAGAATGTCTTTAGAACCTGTTGTTTATGCAGGAGTTGATGTATTTAGTCGTAAACCAAAATTAAATAAAATACCAATGGCTGCATTGATGTATCAAAGATATTTAGTCGAAGCTTATGGTGCTTTAAAACTTGCAACAAAATCATTCCAATTAGGACAAACTCTTTACGATCCAGGCCGAAGATCTTCTGCTTGGGATTTAAACAATTACAAAGAAGTTGATAAAGCCCATCAACTTTCAGAAGCAGGAAAAAAACAAAGCAATAATGCAAGAGCTTTTGACTTAAATACTTTCCCTTTATTTCAAGAAATAGATAAAAGTTCTCCTGCTACTGCTCTTGATTGGCTTTGGAGAATTAATACTTTTGATCTAAGAGGACAAGGAAGTATTGAAACTTTCCAAAAGGCATTAGTAGGAAATAGTTTGCTTTATACTGTTGGATTTGAAGAAGGTCTAAGTCAAGCAGGAAAAGAAGGATTAAAAGGAATTGATGCTTATCACTACGCAGGAAAATGGGCACAAGCAAAAGTTAATTTCTTTAAGAGTTCAGCCGTTGTAAATGGAGAAACGATTGCAGATGCAGTAATGAAACATCCAGCAGCTATCCAAATAGGTCGGATGCTTACTTTTACAGATGATATAAGAGCAAAAATGGGTAAAAGAACTTTCTCTTATGGACAAGATCTAGCAATAGAAAGTGGCATCGACCCTAAAGACTTTGACGCTATTAATGAATTTGCACAAAGTTATAAAGAAGGAAAACAAATACCAAACAAATTAGCTGCTAAATATAGTGAAATAATGAGATTTGGGAATAAAACATTACCTGCTGAAGGTGATTGGACTCCTAGAACAACAATAAGCTGGTCACTTGTTCCAAGTTTATGGGGTCGTTTCCAAAACATGAAACATGGATATGTCGCTACACTTATTCAACCTTTTAATAGAAGTCCTGGTGATATTACTAAACAAGCAATCAGGATGATCCCTGGTGGGAACTTGACTGTTGATAGTTTTTACAGAGATATATTTGATGAAAATAGTTATATTGCAAAACATTGGAAAGCAGAAGTTGCAACAGGTGCAACAGCAATAGGCTTACTTAATGGATTTGTATTTGGTAATGAAAACTCTCCTATTGAATTTACAGGAGCAGGGCCATTAAATCCTCTCGCTTTTGACAAATGGAAGAGGACAGGTCGTGAACCTATGTCATGGAGAATGAGATGGTTTGATGAGAACGGAGTTCGACAGTATGGAAGATGGAACTCTTACAGAGCTTTTGAACCAGCAGCAACATTAATTGCAGGATTGGCTGATTACAATGAACTCTCACACATGTTGACAGAAGACGACAGAAAGAATCTAGGTGCAGGTTTAGTTGTTCAATTAGGATCAAGAGTTTTAGCAGGAAGATATAGATCTATCTACTACCAAGGGATTGCAAGTTTCTTAGATACAGTAATGGGAATAGCTGGCAGTGGTTATGGAAGGATTGCACCAGAACCAGGAGAAAGAAGTCGTTTAGCTAGAGGAGTACAAAGATTCTTTACAAGCATAATGCCTAGATCTTCTCATTTAAGAACGATCAGACAGGCTTTTGATACAAAGAAAAGAGTTATTCCTGCTGGTGGAGAAAGACCAATTATTAATCCAGAAGGAGAAAATACTTTCTTTAACGAAGATACAGGACTGAATATAAATTATGACTTGATAGGTACAGACAATGCTTTCTTGAATTTCGGAGATCAGTTATTAAATGAATTTAAAAATGCTACACCTGGCTGGTCAGAATCACTTCCACCTAGAACTAATTGGATAACTCAAGAACCTTACTTAAATGCAGGCTTCTTAGGCGATGAATATATGCCAACAGATGATGCTCCTTGGTTAGCAAGAATGAGTTCTTCTTTTGTGTTAACTGCTATTCCTGCAATGTTAGATCCTTCAATGGCAAAGAGAGGTTATAGCCAAGAAGGTAAGAATAATTATGTAATGGAAGAGATGCTAAGACTATCTGGGTACGGTGCAATATGGGGGCCACCTAGACCTGAAGATCTTCAAAAAGGAGTAACACTTAGTACAGACGCATATAACAGATACAAAGATTACATAGCAAAAGAACCTCATCCTGAATACGGAAATATGATTTTAGTCGAAGCTTTATTTCATAGAATGAGTTCTCCTGACTATCAAAATCCAAACTTACCTAACGTAGGAAGATCTTTTTCTGAATCTCCAAGGGCTTCAGTCCTTAATACAATTATTGAAGACTATAAGAGAAGAGCTAAAACATTATTTACAGCAGACCCTAGTAATCCTTATCGTTTAGAGGTATTAATTGAAGAACATAAACAAAGGAGGGAAGAACGTGCCAATGAATTATACAAACTTGGTGATCCACATCCAGACGAAATAAGGCAGAATGGAGGGAATACGTCAGAATTTAACCAGAAGGTCAACTACTAAGCCATGAGTTACACAGTCGGATCAACGAGAGTAATCAGCACTA
>CETP01016317.1_pt1 | contig 9528 bp, 8 predicted proteins | sample 531311 | NCBI WGS metagenome assembly CETP01 (sample SAMEA2622657, study PRJEB7988) | marine metagenome | biome: marine biome (ENVO:00000447); feature: surface water layer (ENVO:00002042); material: "saline water (ENVO:00002010), including plankton (ENVO:xxxxxxxx)" | depth 5 m | reverse complement strand
TCAATAGTATATAATACAGGTAGTTTCAGAGTATATGATAATTGGTCGGCATATTCCACAAAACTTAAAGGTACAACTGGTTCTTCAACATTTACGGGTAGTACCACCGCATATAAAAGAGTAAAATTATATACTGGTCAGAGTAGTTATTTTCCTTATCCCATTATATTATTAACACCAAATGCTACGAATAGTTCAACTTCCCCTGGATTAATCGTAGACCGCTCTAATTCGAATGCTGTTGATGAAGCAACGGTTTGGTTTAGAGTTGTTACCCATAATGGTTACAATCAGGTCCAAATGGGTATTGTTGCTAAAGATATGACTTTAGATGATTGGAGTACTCAGAAATCATATTTACATAATAAACATGCTACTTATTGTGATAGATTGGCATTTCACGGTGCCGGTTATCATAATTATGCTGGTTCCAGGGACGATATAACAAGTAGTAGTACTATTGTTAGTCCTCAGTATAAGACGGGGACATATGGTTCTTATTTAACATCAAATTTCCACAATAGAACCGGAACAACTGCTGGTACAATGAGATCCTATAATGCGGCATCAGCACCAACCGGAGGATACAATATGTATTTCTTCAAAAATTCATATTATAATTATAGTAATTACCGTGGATCGTCTAAGAATCCTAACCATGGTCTAAAAATTAAATGGTATGAGACAACATTACAAGCTAAATTGGTTGATGGTAGCAGTACAATTCTTCCTGTTTCTGGTAATTGGTCAAGTTCTGATTTAGAAGATGTATTTTCAGGTATGTATGTTTCTGGTGAAGGTATTCCAACTGGAAAGGGTGCTTTTATAGGGGACATACATACTAATTATATGGTATTATATCAAGGAAAGGGGAATACTGGTATCCCTAAATTACCTGCAGAAGAGGATGAATCTAATACTACCCTTACAATCAGTGGTTATTTATATTGGACACTAACTACAGGTCATGATAGTTCTAATTCCAATACGAATTATGTAAATCCTAAAATAATGGGACCACCCCATACTGTTTTGCCAAAATATCAAGCAGTTAGTAGTGGCAGTACAACTTCTGTTGAGATTAAAGAGTGGGCGTTTTTCATAGGCGATACAACTTCTGGAACTAATAACTATTTGGATTATGATTTAAGAAATACAGACCCAGGAGGAACAGCATTTTCTTATTCAGTTACTTATGGAACAGGGACGCTTCCTTCTGATGGAGTATCATCGGGCATTTACATGGGCTCATCGGCGCTGTCGTCCGGTAATAAGGGAACTTCACTTCAACAAGTAACATTTGATCTTTCAGGAAGTAGTTATGCCGGTACGTCTGTTGTGGGGGAAACGGGTAAAATTGTATTTAAATATAGGAGTGGAACGAGTTACACAGGAGATATTCAATTAGTTCGAATAACTGTAAATGGTAGCGCGACAAACATAGGCGCTTCGTATTCTAATTGGCGTAGAAATTCTACCTATCACGCGACTACTTACCCTGGTTCAGGTTCTAGTGGGTGGACAACTATTCCAACTAGTCAGACCGCGGGTCATTGGTGTCATGACTATTACAATACACCATCAAGTTATACTGGTGTAAGTATACCTTCTACATATAATTATCGGTGTATATATTATGAAGCTTCTGGAGCAGGCCATACATATAAGGTGGCGTGGCTTCGTGGACCATCAACAACATTTACAAGTAATAGTGTAACTATTTATTTTTATGCTTATGGTGGAACGATGGGATCTCTTTATGCGGGTGTTGATATAGAATAATAATGTAATTAATATATATAATGTCTGAACCTAAATGTAATTGTGATGGTTGCCACATGGATTTATGTAAAGGGTTATATTTGTGTTCATCTAATGATTATCAAATTACAGAAGAAAATGGAGGAAAAATAAGGACAGTTACCACGCACGAATTACAAGAAGGGGATAATGAGGTTGGTTCTTCTGAATTTATTCAATATTGTCCTTGTTGTGAACATAATTATATGATTTATCCACATTCGTATGATAATAATGATAATAAATTTAAGCAGAAAGATAATAATGAAATAACATATTATGACTATTTTTTATATTATAATATTATCCATAATTTTGAGAATATCCAGTGCGAACATTGTTCAAATATATTAGAAAAAGGGACATTTACATTAGAAATAATTGAAGAAACACAAGAAAACATGGATAATTTATCCATGCCAAATGATTTTATAAAAGATATCCATATATATAATCAAGATGGGGAATTAGTAAAAACAATAGAACCAAATGATTATCAAGAATATAAAGAACTTCATGATTATACGAGCAATGATAGCAAGAACTTACTTTATTGTAATGATTGTAACTTTTGTATATTGAACAGTTTAAAAAAAATTTATCGCTAAACTATTTATAATATTTAAAAATTATGATAAAGTGTATGGGTTTATCTTAAAAGGTCTATACTTTTTAACATTGTTATTTCAAATTCAAATGATACATCCGAATTATTCGTATCATATAATTCATTATTTTGCGCCCATAATTGTATATTGATCCGATGCAATTTAAGTGGATTAAAATAAACAGGTGCAAGGTCAGCTTCTGCCGTTCGGTAGTGTAAATACTCCCCGTGTCCCGCCCTTAACTGTATACGTTCTATAATATCCCTCCCCGAAGAATTCCGTTTACATGAAACACTTGGTATTTCGGGGATTACTAAATCAACAAAGTGACTCGATACATCAAGTAATCTGTTTGAAAATAATACATTATTAGTTGTTTTTGTTTCTTTTGGTAAAAATCCAAATAATCGGGCAGCACCCCTTGTAATGTTATCAAAATCCCATAATATTGTTATTTCTTCAGGACTAGAGATTGATGCTGGATGGAAGTATTCAAACTTATTAATTAATCCTTTTAATTCTCTGTCCCCCTCAATACTTGGTAAATTTAAAGTAGTTTCATCTGTATTTAAAAAAGTGACTTTAAAAGTCCCAGGATTACTCTCTCTACTTACGACCCCTGAACTCCTTGACATCGACTCCCCTAATCCAGCACTATCTTTATCTACACGACCTTTACCATTACCTCCTCCCGTAGATTCTGTCGATAATCCTGCATCTGTATATTCAACATAATGTGAATATTGTTCTTTTATATTATTATGGGTGGGATCTTCTGCTTTATAACGGGCATCATATTTTTGAAAAACATTTGCTAATTCTCCAACCTCATATTGTCCTGGATTAATAGTAATTTTATGTATTGTAGTGTCACTCCCTACTTTATAACGTATTATATTATTGGTATTATTAACATTATAGGGAGGGGTTCTTATAGTTGTTTTTAAAAGTTTAAAACCAATAACATTATTATAAATATCATAATTTGTTGTAACTAAAGAGGATGAACTATCACCTGATTTTCTCTCAAAATCAAATAATACATCAAAGTTAGATGTGTTAAAACCTGTATCTGCCTGGAAATAATTATGAGAATCTACGACTATTTTTTTTTTAACTATATCAGGTGTAAATAATTTATTTCTATATTTTTCATATCTTTCTTTTTTAACCATATTAGAGAATCGTGTTTCTAGAATATTTTCTTCTTCTGATTCATCTTCAGAAGAAGAAACTATATTATCTTGTGTGTAAAAAGTGTTGTCCATTTTATTAAGTATATTACTTATTTAATATTATTTTTTTTCTTTAAATCTTTTGATTTTTTAATGATCGCTTCACCAACTCTTTTTAGAAAATCAATATGTGTAGAATATTCAGGGAATAGGTTAGGGTTGTATTCAATTTCATTTACAAAATAATCCCTACAATTCTTTTTATTATCAACGCAACAACCAAAATCTATTCGGAATAAGAATGGTGGTCCATTTTTATCTTGAGGAATAATTTTCAATATTTTTCTCCCCATAGTTTTTAATTTTTCGATTAATTCATCTTCAATTTTTTCAGGTATTTCGTCATATGTATTAAATACACGTGCCTTATACTCACTTTTAGGGTATGCAAATTTAACTTTTTCAAATCCACCAACCCCGAGCGAAGATGGATCGATGATAGTTCCCATTGAATGACAATATTTGCCATTCAACCAGTATGTCCTTACTTCATAAAATCTCTCAAATTCCGGAACAAAATTCTGTACTAATAATAATGGTTTTTCGATACGGACTTGTTTTTCTATCTTCTTCATATAACTTATAAACCCCTTATCACTCTTTAAAACCTTATCTAAGTGCCATTTTTTAAATCCAATACCAAATCCACCTGGTTGAGGTTTTGTAATAAATGTATTTGTCCCCCATTTATTACATTCGATACGTATCTTATTAATGATATTTTTAACATTCATATTATCCTTAATAGTAAAAGCAATTGTTTCAACAACCGGGATACCTTTAGACTCTAATGTATCTGTATATAACTTTTTATTAAGAACAAACTTTTGTAGTTCGAGTGGTTGACAAAAAATAGCAGTTGTCTTTTTAATGATTTCATTGTATTTCTTATATCCCTCTGAACTCTTTAATTTATGGGCATTGTAATAAGGACAATAAAATCCAAATATCACGTTAAATTCATTAAATCTCTTTAACGTAACATCTTTTTTGGTTAATATTTCAACATCTGCTTCTTTATAAAACTTCTTTACATAATGCGCAATTGCCACATCAGAAGATAATCCATAATCATCTTCCCATTTTTCTTTACTTAGATTAAATGTTTTATCATCAATATCTTCTAACCACTTTGGAAATCTATCTTCTGATATTGCATCGGTATTTATCCCTACAACGATACCTACTTTCATTTATTATATCATATATTTATTTTCTATTTAAAATCTTTTTGATTATAATAGTAAATACCATTAATATGAATACTAAATGTCAATGTCACCTTATCGATTGGTCGGGTGGTCCTGGCAAATACAAGATTAAATCTACTGGGGAGATAATTACAGCATTTTGTAGATTCGATTGTCAGACAAAAGTAAATGCGGATGAAATGGAAATAGAGCAATACTACAAGGTATGTCAATACATCCCCGGACAACCTGGGAGCAAATTTCCTCTTAACGTCTATGAAATGCTTTTGAATGGTTAAATTTGAATAACCCTAATAAATTAAACACAAAGAAAGATGGAGACAAAGTATACAAAGTATACCAACACCTTCCCCCAGAATAAGAAAAAGGTCTATTTTCCAAGGGAAGACTATAAGATGCTCCAAAACTACTGCATCCTACTAGACTATCCCATGGGAGAAAACTACCGGAGGAGAGACACACAACAGGGGATGAGGATGAAGAAGAGAATGAAAGTAAAGAACAATGTCAATATGCGGAAGCGTCACAGGATTCAGCAACCAGGATTTGATGTTCAGCGAAGGGGTCACAAGTAGATGAAACTACAGTCTAATAAATTTGATTTTAATATTTTATTATATTAAAAATAATCACGAAAAGAATAATAATGGAATTGGGAAGTATTATAATAGAATCTATCAAGGGTTTGGGGTCTAAAGGTAAAGATGGTGGTAATACGGGAAACCCTTTTATTCCTGTCAAAAGAGATACAGTTTTGAGTACAGATACCTCTATACCAATTCAAGAAAAAGGAAGTGGGTCGGGTCGTCCAGAGTGCTGTTCACCAACACCTCGTTAAATAGTTACTAAATTACAGGGTAAGGTTTATTTAAATTTGAATAATTTTTTTTGATATCTTAAAACAAAAAGATGTCTTACGAAGGAGAGAAGTATCATACCACTCCAGAAGGACTAAAGGATACCATTGAGAAGTATGGGGTTGCTATTATCCCGGGAGTCCTTGATGAAGGGGAACTAGTATCTATGAGGGATGGTATGTGGGATTATCTAGAACATATCAGTCAGAATTTTGAAAAACCAATCAGTAGAGGAGATTCAAAAACATGGGTCGAATACCTTAAACTTTATCCAAAACATTCGATGCTCCTTCAGCAGTATGGGGTTGGTCATTCACAGTTTGTATGGGATATTCGCCAGAATGAAAAAGTTATGGATGTCTTTTCCAAACTATGGGAAACACCAAAAGAAGACCTTCTAACTAGTTTTGATGGCGCTTCATTCCATTTTCCTCCAGAAGAAACTAATCGAGGATGGTATCGCAATACATGGTATCATACAGATCAAAGTTATCTCCGCCCTGACTTTGAATGTGTCCAGAGTTGGGTTACAGCATACGATGTTGATGAAGGGGACGCGACACTTGCTTTCATGGAAGGGAGTAATAAGTATCATGGAGAATTTACTCAATCTTTTACTATTGATAATAAGAGTGATTGGTATAAGCATACGGAAGAAGAACAAAGGTTTTATGAAGAAAAGAACTGTCCAGAAAAAAGGATTAAATGTAAAGCAGGATCAATGGTATTTTGGGATAGTAGGACTATCCACTGTGGTACCGAAGCAGTAAGAAAAAGAGGTGAAAAAAAGATAAGGAACATTGTTTATGTTTGTATGACTCCTAGAGAAAGGGCAACAGAAGCAAACCTTCGTAAAAAAAGAAAGGCACTTAATGATCTAAGGATGACAAGTCACTGGCCACACAAACCTAAACTGTTTCCTGTTAATCCAAGGACATATGGTGGACCTCTCCCCAATGTAGTTGCTGTTCCTGAACCTAAACTAACGGACCTTGGTAGGAGAATTGCGGGTTGTTAAGACAATCGGTCTGAAGGGTTGATTTTCCTTCTTAAAGAGATGTTGAATGAACTTTTTAAGTTTTGAGTTCATCTTTAAAAGTTTTAATATGTGTAATCATTTTTTATTCAAATTTATTGAACTACGGATTTATCTGCTTCACTGTATACGGCGCGTCTACCCTGGACCCTACGTGCCGAACGTCTAGCGGTTTTACGCGCCGAACGTCTAGCGGTTTTACGCGCCGAACGTCTAGCAGATCTTCTCGCGACCTTTCTTGTGGAGCGTCTAGCGGTTTTACGCGCCGAACGTCTGCGTCTAGTCGACTTTCTCGCCACCCTCCTTCTACGTCCACCGCCTCCCTGGGTGAGAGGGGGGTGAACTGACTCAAAAATTGCTTGACCACCTACGTGATCCCCATTAAAAGTATAACCTGCAGTATTCGGTAAGCACGCTGAATCCATTTATATTATATTATATATTATATATTTTTTTAATTATACTTAAGTTTGTAAGTATATTCATGGTTGTTTTCTTCATTATAAAAATTAATTGTTAATAGTTTTTTAGAACAATGACATAAACCATAACCAAGATTTGAAGATGCAAATTGTAATTCGCCCTCTTTTACATTCTTTAAATTTCTAACATTGTGGTATTTTTTACCACCTGTCCCACAAACGACTAATGATGTCCCTTTATCCCCAATAGTAGTTTCTATAACTTGTTTATTATGGTCATGACCACATATGTAAAGATGTATCTTACATTTTGTAAATAATTCTTGAAAGAAGTTTTCCATTTTTCCACCTGGTTCTGCATTTCCATGACCACCAACACTCCTTAAAGTATGGTGTCCTGTTAATATTTTCCATGGTTTTTTAGATTTATTAATTTCTCTAACTAAATAATCGAGTTGCTCTTTTATTTCTTTATCATCCATAAAATCAAAATTAGTATCCATGACAAAAAATTGAATATTTTTCTTTTTGAACGTATAGTATTTAGATGGCATTACCCATTTTTTACCTTCTTTCTGTGATTGAATACCATAATCAATTTGACATTGACTATTATTTGTTAAATCTAAATTATAACCATAATCGTGATTCCCCAGACACATATAAAACTTAACATCGTCCGATATCTTTTTATAAGGTTCTTCGAATTTTGTAGTGAATTGTGGATCATTTACTGAATCACAACCACCTTCATAAATATTGTCCCCTAAACCACAAACAAAGATATCTTTTTTACCAACCTCATTTATTTTTTCATTGATTCTTTCCGCAACAATCTTCTGATCATTTTCCCCAGTCCCCATATCACCAAGTAAAATGAAATAGTCCATACTATAATATAATATAATATAGTTTATATTATAAAATAAAAGATATAAAAAGTAGTTTGTTTTAATTTCTATTGGGGTAGTTGTAATTCTTTTACCCTTCGTTTGTTTTAATTACATTTATTTTAAAAAATAAATAAGATATAATATAAATGGATTTTTTTTCAAGTAATTATAATTATGATGTGATTATAGTTGGGGGGGGTATTAGTGGTCTTTTTACCGCTTATAAGTTATCTAAAACAGATCTAAAAATTTTACTCATAGAAATGCACGAGGACCTTGGGGGAAGAGTCCATACGATTTACAAGACAAATTTTTATTATGAGTGTGCTGCTGCTAGATTTCATAAAAAACACACTAAGTTATTATCATTGATAAATGAATTAGGATTAAAAGAAAAAATAGAACCATTACCTAAGAAAGTAAACTATTTCTTAAGAAATAAGAACAGTCGATACTATTATAATACAGACGAAAAATTAAATTTAAAAGATTTATTAAAAGAAGCAGTTGAACAAAAAAAAGAGATTAAAAAAGAAGATTTAATAAATATAACTTTTTTCCAATATTTAATGACCATCTATGATTCAGAAACAGTCCAATATATTAAAGATACATTTGGTTATGATTCAGAAATAATGAATTTAAATGCACATGCTGCGATAAAGATGTTCAAAGGTGATTTATTATCAGATGATGATTATTATCATTTATCTGGTGGACTTTCACAAATCATACAAAAAATGGAAGAAGAATTAATATTAAAAGAAAATGTTATTATTAAGAGAAAAACAAAAGTAATCAATATTACAGATAATAAAATAATAACTGAAACTGGAGATAAATTTAAATATGAAAAATTAATTTTAACAATTCCATCTGAAAAACTGAAAAGTATCGAATATTTTAAAGGTAAAGTTTTATTTGATTCTGTAAAACCCATGAAACTATTACGTATTTATGCCAAATACCCTACAAAAAATCTCTGGTTTAAAGGTTTGAAAAGGACGATAACTGATAATTATATACGACATGTTATCCCTATTAATGAAGATGCTGGATTAATAATGATATCTTATTCAGATAATATATATGCGGAAATGTGGGACAGGTATAGTAAAATCAGTGAAAAATTCTTAGTAACAATGTTACACAAGGAAATTGAGAAGATATTTGATATTGAACCACCTGAACCTGAATTCTTATCAACTCATTATTGGGAAAATGGCATACATTTATGGGATACAGGTTATGATATGGATGAAGAGTATGAAAAAATGTTGAAACCACTTGATGGTGAAGAAATATATATATGTGGGGAGTCATTTTCAAAAAAACAGGGTTGGATCGAGGGTTCTTTAGAGACAACTTATGATGTTATTAAATCCTTAAAAATCAAAGGTTATAATATTGAAAATAGAAAAACTAAAATTGGAAATCTTAAAAAGAAAAAGAAAAAGAAAAAGAAA
>CETP01210725.1_pt1 | contig 9563 bp, 9 predicted proteins | sample 531311 | NCBI WGS metagenome assembly CETP01 (sample SAMEA2622657, study PRJEB7988) | marine metagenome | biome: marine biome (ENVO:00000447); feature: surface water layer (ENVO:00002042); material: "saline water (ENVO:00002010), including plankton (ENVO:xxxxxxxx)" | depth 5 m | reverse complement strand
TTATTTATGAAAAATTGGGAAGAAGATTCAGAATTTTGTTTTTCAGAGGAAGAATATAAAGATGCCCTACAAGTTTGCGATAAGTTAAATATACCTCTTAGGTCTGTAAATTTTTCTAAACAATATTGGGATCGTGTATTTAAATACTTTTTAAAAGAATATCAGAATGGGCGTACACCAAACCCGGACATTTTATGTAATACAGAAATTAAATTTAAAGAATTTTACAATTATGCTATAGCATTAGGTGCACAGCGCATAGCCACAGGACATTATGTGCAAACAAAAACATATGATGGTAATGTAATTTTGATAAAGGGCAATGATCACTTTAAAGATCAGAGTTATTTCTTACATAGATTAAATCAAAAACAAATTTCTAGCGCTTTGTTCCCCATTGGGAAACTGAAGAAAAGCGTTGTTAGATCTATTGCAAGTCAATTCAAGTTTGAAAACTATAACAAAAAGGATAGTGTTGGGATATGCTTTATTGGAAAAAAGAACTTAATCAAGTTTCTTTCAAATTACATTCCAAAAAAACCTGGATACATCATTAATGAAAAAGGTGAAAACCTAGGGACTCATCAAGGAGTAATGTTTTACACTATCGGACAACGTAAGGGCCTTGGGATTGGAGGTATAAATAATGGTGGAAATGGTGCGTGGTATGTTGCAGATAAAGATATAACTAACAATGAACTCATAGTTGTACAAGGTCATATGCATCCTGCGCTTTATCATAAAAAACTTATTGCTTCAAATGTTCACTGGATATCTGGGTTTGAACCAACCATAAGCAATTTAAAAGCTAAAATTCGCTATCGAGGAAAAGATAAATCATGTGAAATCAAAAAATTGGATAAACACATGGTTTCGGTAAGTTTTAATGAGCCTCGTTTTGCTATTTCTCCAGGTCAATCAGTAGTTTTTTATCAAGATAATATTTGTTTAGGAGGCGCGATAATTGAGTATGCAAAAAATTAATATAAAATTCATGTCTTCTATTTTGTAACTATTTTACTTTTATTAATTTATAGGCCCTATGACAATTAGATTTTTTATAACTATTGTAATTTTTATTTGTAGTCTTTTAAATAGTCAGTTTATTTCAGAACTACCTGGTAACAATAATCTGAACAACTTTGTTCAACTAGAAGAAGATTATATAAATTCAGTAAAAAAATCAAATCGTTTCATTATTAACCATGGTTTTTCATCATCAATGATATCTAATGGGAGGACCTTTTACTCAATGTCAGGTATTGATAATAATTTTTCATACAATCTCTTCAATAATTTAACATTAAATGGTAATGTCGGGTTATATATTGTCCAGTCTCCATTGCAAAAAAATAATCCTCTTATGGAACAGATGATAATGTCTTATGATGCCTCAATAACATATAAACCCTTCAAAAACTCCATTTTACAATTTCGATTACAAAATATCCCAAGGCAAAGCAACCACTCTTTATTTTACGAAAGGTTTAATAATTAATTGGGAAATAAGCCATTACGCCGAAAAAAAAATTCGCATCCTTATAAAAACTTACCATTAGATATAGCCATAGGTATATCTGGTATTTTGCTATTGGGTTTTGTTTATTCATTATCGCAAAATACAATTCATACTGGAGTTCCAGTCAAAGTAACATTCCCTGAAATTGATGAACCAAAAATGCTTGCAAAAGAACTTTATAATGCAGCCCCTATAAAAGATGTTAAAGTAGAAATTTTAAATGGTTGTGGAATAAAAGGAATTGCTGCAAAGACCTCGGAATTTTTAAGATTGAAGCACAGGATTGATGTTGTTAGATCTGATAATGCTGATAAATATGATTATTCTAAAACAGTCATTATTGGTAGAAATGAAGATCTAAATAAAATATTATTAGTTTCTGAAGCATTTGATATATCGATAAATAATTCATCCCACATACGTCATGCTCCTGATGAAACTTTAGGAGTAGACGTTACAGTTATACTCGGTAAGGACATTAACTCCTTCCCCCACATTTCTGAATACATTTCGAATACTAAATGAGCACGTCTCCTCTGGATATTTATTCCAGTCAATCATTGATAGAGGAAATCATAAATTTAGCTTTCGAAAAAAAAGCTAAAAACCTCATCTCAATAGATTTAAGAGGCTTTTCCTCATTAACTGACTACTTCATTATTTGTCATGGAAATTCGGAACCTCAAGTCAAGGCAATTGTGGATAATATTAGAAAAGGAACTAGTTTTAAACCCCGGCATCTTGAAGGTTATGAGAATAAAAAATGGGTATTATTAGATTATTTTGATATAATTGTCCATGTGTTCGATGAAAATGAAAGAGATTACTACTCGATAGAACAGATTTGGGCAGATGCACCAAAAAACGAGTTTCATGATGAAGAAATTTAAACTATATCTTATTAAAAATATTTCATCCAGTCTACAGTCTTTATCTCTTCCAAATGTAGATTTTAATCTTTCTCCTCCTAAAAATAGGTCATTTGGGGACTTGTCTTCTAACCTACCATTATTGCTTGGAAGTATACAAAAAACACAGCCGTTAAAGGTTGGAAAATTAATTTTAGAGGATTTAAAAGAAAGGAAGTTAGAAAATATAGATGATATAAATATAAATGCTCCTGGATTTCTAAACTTTAGAATATCACCGATATTTTTTCAAAAAAGGATAAACTTAATTTTGAAAGAAAATAAAAAATTTGGCAAAGGATCTATTGGCCTTGGAAAATCTGCAAATGTAGAATTTGTAAGTGCCAATCCTACAGGACCTTTAACTGTCGGGCACGGTCGCAATGCAGTTTTAGGGGATGTAATTTCAAAAATATTGGAGTGGCAGGGTTTCCGGGTTACAAAAGAATACTATTTTAATGATGCAGGCAGACAGATGAGAATTTTAGGAAAATCCGTTGAAGCTCGATACTATGAAATATTAGGAGAAAATTCGAAGCTCCCAAAAGATGGCTATCAAGGGGATTATATAATTTCTATTGCAAAAAATATATTAGAGAAGAAGGGGAAGAATCTTAAACCTGGCGATGATATTTTTCAAAAAAGTGCAGAAAAGATAATATTCAATGAAATAAAACAAACTTTGAAAAATATAGGTATCAATTTTGATATTTTCACTAATGAAAAATCTTTCTATGAAAATGGTGATATTGATAGGCTGCTAAAGGCCTTATCTGAAAAGGACTTAATTTATGAAAAGGATGGTGCCACATGGTTTAGATCATCTTCCTTGGGTAAAGAACAAGACAGAGTTTATATCAAAAGCTCGGGAGAACCGACCTATAGGGTTCCTGATACAGCATATCATTTGGACAAAATTAAAAGACGATATGACTTAATTGTAGATATATTTGGCGCTGATCACGCTGATACATATCCCGATGTTATTCTAGCTCTTAAATCCCTTGGTTTTGATACTAATCATATAAAAGTACTCCTTTATCAATTTGTAACTTTAATTGAAAATGGTCAAAAAGTTAAAATGTCTACTAGGCAGGCAAATTTTATTACCTTAGATCATTTAATAAATGAACTTGGCTCGGATGTTGTACGTTATTTTTTTGTCATGAGAAGTATGAATAGTCATTTAGACTTTGATTTAGATATGGCTAAAGATCAGTCCGATAAGAATCCTGTGTTCTATTTACAGTACGCATATGCTAGAATTTGTAATATAATTAAGCAATCAAATAACGAAAAGCTATCCACAGCTAAAACCTGCGATCTCAATCTTCTTAGCCACGCAAATGAATTAATTATGCTAAAACACATGGCTCAGTTTCCAGAGATTGTTGACATAGCGTATGAAAATTTAGAACCTCAATATGTTGCAGTTTTTTTACAGCAGTTAGCTTCTTGTTTTCATAAGTTTTATAACAGTTGCAAGGTAAACACTGATGATACAGATTTAACCAATGCAAGGATTAAATTGATTAAAGCTGTAAAGGTTATTTTAAATAATGGCTTTAACATTCTTGGAATTAGTTCGCCAGAAAGAATGTAGAATGTCCCAATTTTTACAGCACGAAATACATTTTTTTTTCTTCTGCCTTACTACTTTATTTACATTAATAAATCCAATAGGAATCTCACCAATACTTATTATAATGACAGAAAGATTCTCAAAGCAAGAAAAGGTTGAAATTGCAAGAAAAGGCTCCCTAACTGCGTTTTTAACACTAATTTTATTTTCTATTCTTGGATCAGTTATTTTCAATTTTTTTGGAATTACTATAGAAGCATTCCAAATTATGGGTGGGATATTATTTTTTAGAAATGGTCTCAAAATGCTTGATTCAAAGATTGGAAGATCGAGAACTACTCCTGCAGAACAAGAAGAATCAGAAGAAAGTAATGATATAGCAGTGAGTCCGATTGGTATTCCTTTAATAGCTGGCCCAGGCGCAATAACTGCTACAATGTTATTGTCAAGTCAAACACCTCAGTTCTATAGTTACTTTACTTTAACATTTTCTATATTTTTTGTTTTATCTGTAGTTTATATTATACTGAGGAATGGAGATTTACTCCTGAAATTGCTTGGTACTAGTGGTACAAGAATTATACAAAGGCTTATGGGCTTAATTCTTATGGTGATCGCAGTACAATTTGTTATTAATGGTATTTTATCGATCTATAAACCACTTATATCACAGTCAATTATTGATTAAATATTATTTTTTTCAACATAATTAAAAGTTTCAGGCTTATCAATTCTAATATTTTGTTCATCGATAAGCTCACTTGCTTTAAAGACTCTTAGAGTATGATCTCCGGCTTCAAGGTCAATACGGATATCACGAACGTCCCAATAATGTTCTCCATTTAATTCAAATACCAAACCTTTTTCCTTTGTCTTAAACTTACAATTATGTATAGGATTTAAGAAAAAGTCTATTTCTATAGCCTTTGAAGGATTAACAATTAGTTCATATCTTAAAGGAGCGTACCCTTTCTTTTTTATTTCAAAGACATGCGCTCCAGGTATGATTCGCTCATTACGAATCGGAGATTTACCCAAATTTATATCATCTAGGAATACATCTACCTGATCTGGAATGGTATTTATGTCTAATTTTATTTGAGCAAATACTACTGGTGTAAACAAAAATAAAATAATTATATACTTAACTAAAAAAAACATTTTATAAATCAATACTCTTCCTTAATAAATTTAAATTTAATTCTTTTAAATCTGTTCGATTAACCCACCCATCCATAATTATATTTTTACCATCATTTATCTCAACTTCAATAAATCCATGATAAGATCCTGGTGTAATTCTATCAACAGAAATCACCTCACCCTTATTTAACAAGAATAATATTTCAGCTCCTATATCAGGGCCTTTTTTAAAATGAACATTATTATTTTGTGTAATATAAAAAGGTCCTTTCATTGCTCTACTTGGACCTAGCAAAGCATTTATTTTTAATTTTCTTGAATTTTTAAAAATCAGCTTTTTAGATAAAGGCTTAATGATAAGATTTTGACCATATACAATCCTTAAATTTTCAGAAAATTTTAACTCTCCAGGTATAGCTATTTGATAGTAACCTGAATCATTTGAAGAGGTGCTAAAGATGACATTGTTTGAATCTTGAATTGATACATTAACTTTTTTTAGAATACTATTATTATGTTTTAAAAAAGTTTTCCCAGATATGATGAGCTGGCCTGATCGTATTACCTTTGGTGGCAATACTATTCTGCCAAACCCTATTCCCTTGAACCTAACTGAGACGGGGTCAAAGTTGTCATCTTGTGGGATTATTTTAATTAGATTTGTCTTTTCACTCATATCTAGTGCTCCTTGTGGTAAAGTAGTCCTAAATTCGTTTGGTGCTTCTTGCAAGAGTGAAATTATGGGGTTCGCTGTATCAGCTTTAGCATATACTTTAAATAAAATATTTTCAGGTATAACTCCGTCATATTTTAATGGGAGAATTATTTGTATTTCTCCATATTCATATTTTACTGAAATAAGAGGTTGTTTATTGTTGTAAATAATTTTTGGATATTTTGGTCCTCTGAACTGAGCACAGCCAATGTAGAGAATTAATATTATTCCGAATAATAAGCTGTAAAAGTATTTAGAAACGTATCTCATTATATGGTGTAATTTATAATCTTATTTAAAACATTTCATTGAGCCGAAACAATTATTTTTACATTTTTTAATAATTGTTCTAGCTTGTAGTATATAAATTGATTTGTAAATGAATTAACCTCATGGCTATTGAAAAAAAAACAGAAGAAAAAATACTAATTGCTAATGTGAAAGATTCAAATAGTAGCTCATTCAAAAAACTTTTCCATCAATTCCATGATCAATTATTTAGATTTGTGGTATACAGAGTTCAAGACGCAGATATTGCTAAAGATATTACTCAAGAAACATTTTTAAGAATATGGAAGAAAAGACAATCACTACAACCTGAAAAATCATTTTTTTCATTACTAGCTCGTATTTCAACTAACTTATGTCACGATCATTTTAGATACAATGAAGTAAGAATTAGAAATAAAGATCATATACCCGATTTTGGAAAGTCACATTTTGACAACCCAGAAGAGGTTACACAAGCAAAAGAAATTGAAAAAATAATAAGAAAGTTAGTTAATAGTAAACTTCCTGAGAAATGTAGAATTATTTTCATTCTAAGTCGGATAGAAGGCCTTTCTAATAAGGAAATTTCTTTTGAACTTGGACTCAGTATTAGAACCGTGGAGAATCAAATTTATAGAGCTCTTAAAATTTTAAGAAAGCATCTAATAAATTATTTATGAGTGCACTATAATTATATTTCGTTATTTTAACACTAGAATAAAATTATTCTTTCAGAATGGAGCAAAAAAATTTAGAAAAATTAATTTGGAGATTTAGTTCAAAAACAAAAATCCCCGAAGCACCAGACAAAAATAGAGTATGGGACAATCTTGTTAAGAAAGCAGAGGGTTTACATGACTCACCAGATTTAAAAACACCTTTTTCATTTAAAGGCTTAATAAACTTTTCGATACCTTTTCCTATTAAACCAAGCTACCTTTTGATCCTTCCAATAATTTTTATTTTGGCACTTCCGGCTTATTTTGATTTTTATCAAAATAAAAGTTTTAAAACTAATCCAGGTGAAAATCTATCTTTATTGTTGCCTGACAACTCAAAGATTATTCTAAATTCTAGTAGCGTGCTTAGCTATAAAAATGGCTTTAATGAAAAACACAGAACCATTTACTTAGAGGGAGAGGCGTATTTTGATGTTAAGCACACGGCCTTACCGTTAATTGTTCGAACTAAACATGGTAAAGTAAATGTTTTAGGAACGTCTTTTAATGTTAAATCTCGATATGAAGAATTTGAAGTTGGAGTAAATTCTGGATCGGTAACTGTTTCTAATAATAACTCTAACTTAACATTAAATCCAAAAGAGTGCTTTAAGGTTAAAAATGAGTTTTCTCTTAACAACATTATGAAAATTGATCATAATGATTACCCAGGTTGGTTAAATAAAAAGCTTTATTGTGATCAAACTAGTCTTGAAATAATATGTAATGAAATTGAAAGAATTCATAATGTAAAGATCAAGTTCTCTAACCAAGATCTTAAGAAAATTACTGTCACAGGAGTGATTAATACATCTGAATTAGAAACTATGCTAAAGACCATCGAGGTATTATCACAACATTCTTTTAAATTAATAGGTGGATCTTACACAATCATCTAAAAAACTAATAATATATAGAAATTATTATAGAATCGCCTTTCTGATTTTTGCCAATCTTTTTTTGCTTTATGGGCAAGAAAAGATTACCTTTGATTTCAAAAATGAAAAGGTTTCATCTGCTCTTCTTTATTTAAATGAAAACCATGGTCTTATTATTGTTTATCCCGATGATATTGATGGATATACTCAATCAAGTATTTGCAATAACTGTAATATTGAAAAGGCATTATCCTCAATTTTAGAAGAAACAGGTTTATCTTATAGAAAATTAGGTGATCAATATATTGTATACTTAAAAAAAGAAAAAATCAGTTTTTCGGTATACGGTCGTGCGATTGACAAAGAATCTGGAGAACCTATTCCCTATGCAAATATTCATATCCCCCATTTAAAGGTTGGAGACATCTCAAGACAGGATGGATTGTTCTCAATACCAAAAGTTTCGGGAAATCTATGCACTTTAATTGTCTCTTATATTGGCTATGAAACAATAGTTAAAGAATTACAATTTCCAAAAGATGAAGCTACATTTCACGAAATAAGATTAAGTCCCAAAGTAATCAATTCCGATCAAGTATCAATCTTAGGATCTAATAGAGAGTTTATGGATTATTCAAAAATACCTGGGCAAATCTCTTTCTCCCCAAAACATATAGCAACACTCCCAAATTTAGGAGAGGTTGATATATTTCGTTCAATACAATATTTGCCTGGAGTTCAACTTGCCTTAGGATCAACATCCGGACTTTATGTTAGAGGAGGATCTACAGATCATAATCTAATTTCACTTGATGGGATGACTTTATATCAAACGAGTCACATGTTTGGATTTTTAAGCAGTATTTCAGCAGAAACTCTAAAAGATGTACAAATTTTTAAAGGTCATATTCCTGCTAATTTTGGAGGTAGAACCTCAAGTGTGATTGAATTAACTAGCCGCTCTGGTAATAGTGAAAACTTTAAAGGATCATTATATGGAAATTTTATGAGTAATGGTATATTAGCTGAGATTCCAATTTTTAAAAAAGGAAGTATAATTTTTAATTTTAGACAGTCCAGACCTTCAAGCCGGTTTTCTAAAGTATATGACTCGATTGAAAAATATATGACAGCAGATAATCGTTTTAACTTGATAACAGAGACTGGGAAAAAAAATATTAATCAAAGCACTAAATACGATCTTTTATCTTCTTATAATGACTTTTTTAGTCGTTTCTCGTATTTAATTAATCCTAAGCATATGGTTACTTTTACAGTTCTATCTGGTAGAGATTCTATTTTTGAGGATAGAAGCTACTATGGCTTTAGTAATATTTTAGAATCAGACACCTCATATATTGAAGAAAAAAACTCATTAAGATCTTTTGGACAAAATATAAATTTATATTCAATTTGGAATAATAAATATAACACGCATTTAAGCATCTCATCCTATTCATATGAAAATATGTATTTATCCAAACAATCCACCCCAAATAATAGTAATATTTCTGTGGTTGGGACGGCTAATAATTTTCATTCTTTGTCAGACTATAGTATTCGATTCATTCAAGAATACAAAACTAAGAGCAACCATAATATCTCTTTCGGTTTTGAGGAAAACTCTTTTTCGACCCAATTTGAAAATAAAAACACTGAAAGCACTTCTTTTAACAGCCTATCAAAAATAGAAAATGGATATCTTTATTCATTTTTTATTAAGGATTCTTGGAATTTTATTAATAATTGGGAATTTGATACTGGTATTCGTTTCTCGTATTTTAATAATTTAGATAATTTTTATTATGAGCCTCGTATTGCAATTACTT
>CETP01210729.1_pt1 | contig 9620 bp, 9 predicted proteins | sample 531311 | NCBI WGS metagenome assembly CETP01 (sample SAMEA2622657, study PRJEB7988) | marine metagenome | biome: marine biome (ENVO:00000447); feature: surface water layer (ENVO:00002042); material: "saline water (ENVO:00002010), including plankton (ENVO:xxxxxxxx)" | depth 5 m | reverse complement strand
TCAACAATCAATTATTTTGATATTTCAAAAAAGTTAGAATTTCAAGAATCAGGGCCAAAAGAACCTAGAAAAACTGCGAGATTTAAGGTAACATTAGGAATTATGCCTGACTATGTTTTCAACGAAGTAAAAGGTCTTCGTATTGACGCTGTTATTCCAAACAAACCCGCAGATAAAGCAGGCTTACAGAATGGTGACATTATTATAAAAATGTCAAATAAACCCGTAAATGATATTTATGAATACATGCATAGACTCAGCGAATGTAAAAGTGGTGATACAATTGAAGTCATGATATTAAGAAAAAATCAAGAAATAATATATAAAGTAACATTATAAAATGATTTTTTTTTACTTAATCTTTTCCCTACTATTTTTACACTGCCACAAAATTAATCAATTTAATATTCAAAAATCATTCAAATTAATTAATACCAAACAATTAACATTTGAAGGCGATAACGGCGAAGCTTACTTCTCAAATATTAATAACATGTTGATTTTTCAATCCAAAAGAGATGAAAATAAATGTGATAAAATCTATACAATGACTATTAATGGTGAAAATATAAAAATGATTCCTCAAAAGGATGGTGCATTTACTTGTTCATACTTTTCTTTGGATGATAAAAAAATTTTTTTTTCATCGACAATGCAAGATGGAATAGATTGCCCAGAAGTTTATAAAGATCCTAATCCAAGAAAATATATTTGGCCACTTAGGAACTTCGATATTTATAGCCAAGAAGGTGATGTTTTAAAAAATTTAACTTCATCTTATGGATATGATGCAGAAGCTACTGTCCATCCTACAGATGAAAAAATTATTTTCACATCACAAAGAAATGGCGACATTGATCTTTATGAAATGGACTATGAAGGTAATAATTTAATTAGAATTACAAATGAGTTTGGGTATGATGGTGGTGCTTTTTACTCACCTGATGGAAAAAAAATTGTATGGAGAGCTTGGTATCCAAAAACAGATAAAGAACGATTACAATGGATAAATAATCTTAAAAATAATTTCATAGAATCAGTACCTTTAGACATTTATATTGCGAATAGAGATGGGTCAGATAAAATTCGACTTACTAATAATGGTGCAACTAATTGGTCACCATCCTGGCATCCGAGTGGTAAATACATTGTTTTTTCATCAAATATGGATAATTGGATTGAGGAATATAATTCGTATGGACCAAATTTTGAATTATATCTTATGAAAATAGAATCAGGTGATATGTATAGATTAACCTACAATAATACTTTTGATTCATTTCCTGTGTTTTCAAAAGATGGAAAAAAAATTGTTTATTCATCAAATAGAAATGCAGAAAATCCTAGGCAAACCAATATTTTTATATCAGATTTTATTGCAAAATAAATATTCTAATTGTTTAAATTAACTAAATCAAAGCAGTACAATCTTATCACTTTAAATAATCCGCCAGCAAATACTTTTAATTCAATATTATTGAACAATTTATTATTACAAATCAATGATTTAAATAATAATAAACCGTTATTATTCACAAGTACAGGAAACATATTTTCTGCAGGTATTGATTTGTTTATAGCTGATAAACTATCAAAAAAAGAATTTAAAAATTTGATAATTTCTTTTGAATCATTTTTAATACATATTATAAACCATAAAGGACCAACATATACAATTCTAAATGGCCCCGCAATTGCTGGAGGATTCATATTATCTATTACAACCGATTATTGTTATAGTAATTCTCTTGATTATAAAGTAGGACTCAATAAAAATATATCTAAATCATCACTCCCAAGTGTTCCTCAATCTTTACTAAAAACACAATATGAAAACGACTATCAAAAATTTTGGGAGCCAAAAAAAATAATTGAATTTGATATCAATAATAAAATTTTTCAATTTACAAAAAATCCTTTTGAAGATATAAAAAGACAAATTAAAAATCTGGATAATTCCTTTCAATCTAAAAAAGAAAAAAAACAAATTGAAATTTTAAACCATATTAAAATTAATAGAGAAAATTATAATAATGAGTTTTTTAGACAATGGTGGTTAGATGAAGCAGTGAAACTAAGAGAAAAGGAAATAAAAAATTTAAAAACTTAAATAAATTGTGTACTCAATTGAAGAAGTATTGATAGTAGATATTGAAGATCTGAGCTTTTGTCGTTGCTCAACGTTTTGAATATACAATACATCAATAGCTGAAATAATACGATTTGCTATCATTGCGCCTATTGCAAATTTTGAATATTTTTTTGCAATTCCACTAACAATACGCATATCATCGTACTTTTTTCTATTTGATTCTGAATCCCATTCCCATTCATAGCCCAAATTTTCAGGCCAAATTAAATCAGTTTGTCTATTTCTTCTCTTGGAATCAATAAACTCATCATAAGTATTATAATCCCCTATATCTACTCTATATTGAAATGGTTTATTTTCAAGATCAGTTGATGCATGCAAAGCTGCAAATGCTTTGTATGATGATTCATATGTATTCGATATATATTTTAAGCCAAAAAAAGAAAGCCAAATAGATGCTTCTTGTATGAAGAATTGCTTTGATCTTTTTTCATTTTTAAAATCAAGTTCACCCCATCCAGGCAAAATAAGCGATTTATAAATTGGAGAAAAATTTCTCTCGTAAACTTGTCCAAATAGAACATTAGATAATATTATTACATAAAATGTTATTTTAAATTTATTTTTCAATTTTTGTTTTTCTAATTAATAATGAAGATAATAAAGCAAAACCCATAAACTGAATCAAATAATCTCCAAATTTATTATAAAATGTAATATTTTTATTTGGGATTATTGAAGCATTAATAATTCCTTCTTTATTTAACTCTAATTTATGTTCAATGTTCCCCTTGCTATCAATTATCATTGAAATTCCAGTGTTAGCACATCTTATTACAGGCTTTCTATTTTCAATCGCTCTATATATTGATTGTTTAGCATGTTGTTGAGGTTCTGGTGCAGTTTCGTACCATCCATCATTAGTAACTATAATCATAAATTCTGCACCAGCTTTTACAAATTCGTTAAATAACCAAGGAAAAGTTGATTCATAACATACTACAGTACCAAATTTATTTTTATTGTGATGAAAAATATTTACTACATTACCTTTTGAAAAGTTTGCTTGACCTAAATTTAAATCTTTTAAATAAGGAAATACATCCGACCAAGGTACATATTCTGCCATAGGAACTAATTGGATTTTATTTTGATATTGAAAATCATTTTCTTGGTCTATGTAAACAACAGAATTATATACTTTATTACTTTTTCTATTAAAGTTAGTAGTTCCTGATACTAACTTTGCATTGTATGGTAACAAACTACGAATTTTTTTGATTTGATTTGAATTTTGATTTAAGAAATATGCTGGTAGTGCTGATTCTGGCCAAACTATTAAATCAATATTTTCATAAGATGAATTAAATGACATATTAATGATTTTTTTTAGATTTTGTTGTGGATTACCTGCCCATTTTTGTTTGAGAGATATGTTAGGTTGTATAAGTTTTATAAATATTTTATCAGTATCATAACTATTTTTATTGTAAAGTAAAAAACCTGTAATCCAAGGTGAAATTAAAACTAAAATTAAAACGTAAAAGTTAATATTATTTTTAATATTAATATTGAACGAAGATTTAATGAATTTATAAAAAATCACATTTAAAAATACAATCCAAAAAGTAATGCCATAAATACCCAATATTTCAGCATTCTGAATTAATATTAAATAATCAGTTTGTGTATTAGCAAGAGAAACCCAGGGAAAACCCAAAACACCGAAAGATTTAATGTACTCAATGATAACCCAAATTAGAGGAATAAAAAATAGATAATTTTTTAAATACTTTCTTTTAAAAAAATAAATTAAGGTGAAAATAACAATTGTGTTAAATGTTAATACTAATGTAGATAAAAACATTGTTAAAAATGCTAAAAAAGTACTGGTTCCAATATTCATACTTAACCAAAATATTGTTGTGATATGATACGTAATACCCCAAACTATTCCTGCTTTCAAAAAACATTTATAATCAAGTTTATCTTCAATGTAGAAAAAAATAGGTAACAAAGAAAACCAACTTAAAAAACCTAAGCTAATAGGTTGTTGTGATATTCCTGTCAATAAACCTGAAAAAAATATATAAATCATTATTTTACTTTGAATCTAAATATTCTTGTAAAATTATTACTGCAGCAGTAAGATCAATTTTAGATTTATTGTGGCCGGTTTTGATACCCTTTTGAATTAAAATTTTTTCTGCTTCTAATGATGTCATTCTCTCATCAACAGTTTTTGTACTGACATTTATATTTTTTTTGATATTTTCAATAAATTTAATTGTTTTTTCTGTTTGTTTTGAATGTTTACCTTTTAACGTTAAAGGTAATCCAACTACAACAGTATCAATATTATAAGAATCAGTTATATTCCTGATCTCATCAATAATTTGTTGTTGTTCCTTAAAATTAATAACTTTTAGAGGTGAGGCTATTATTTGAAGAGGATCAGATATTGCAATACCTATTCTTCGATCACCATAATCTATTCCTAAAACTTTTTTCAATTTTACATCCTTTGAATATCAATGATTCCATTGATAATCTTAATTTTATTTTGAATTCTTTTTAATTGTCTTGTGTCTCTAATTTGTAAAATAAATAATCCAGTTGCTAATCCCTCCTTTGCCTTAATATCAACACTTACTAAATTTATATTTAAACCTGAAATTGATTCAGTAATATCTTTCAGAAAATGTTTTCTATCCTGACCTAAAATTTTTAATCTAACCATAAAAGATTCTTTATTACCTACATTCCATTCAACATTTAACATCCTATCTAAATTAGATGATGAAGGAATATTAGTACAATTACCTCGGTGTACTGTAACGCCCCTACCTCTAGTAATGTATCCGACAATGGAATCCCCAGGTATTGGATTGCAACACTTACCAAAAGAAATCATCGTATTTTCTATTCCATCAATTACAACTCCTTTTGCAATTCCTCTCGCTTTTCTAATAAACTTTGATGTTAAAGATTCGTCATCTAAATTATCAAAATCTAAATCTGAATCAAGATATTTTGAAATAATCTCAGATACAGTAATTTTTCCACTTGATAAAGCTGTATATATCAATTTGATATCTGTGTAACCTAACTCTTTTGGATTTTCTGATATTTTTGTAATTAACTTTGTTTTTTTTATTTTTTTTAAAGCTTTGTCTAAAATTTCCCTACCGAGCTTTACGCTTTCAATATCTTGTTGTTTTTTTATCCATCTTTTAATATGGTTTTTTGCTTTAGCAGTTTTTACATATTTCAACCAAGACATGCTCGGAGTTTGATTATTAGAGGTTAAAATTTCAACGTGATCTCCACTTTTCAAAGAACTGTTAAGAGGTACTATTTTTCCATTGACCTTAGCTGTTATGCAGTTAAAACCAACTTGAGAATGAACGTGAAAAGCAAAATCAATAGGTGTTGATTCAGCTTTTAACTGAAATAAATCACCTTTTGGTGAAAAAACGAAAATCTCATCATCATATAAATCAATTTTTAACAAATCTAAAAATTCTTTAGGGTTGTTATCGTCGTTATGCAAACTTGAGACTAAATCTCTAAGCCACGAAACATGTTTATTTATACTATCTTTATTATTAGTATTGATATTTTCTTTGTATGCAAAATGAGCGGCTACACCTTCTTCAGCTGTTTTATCCATATCGTGAGTTCTTATTTGTACTTCAAACATTCTACCATTTTTTCCAAAAACCGTTGTATGTATTGACTGATATCCGTTTATTTTAGGAGTAGCTATAAAATCTTTAAACCTTTCATGAATTGGCGTATATATTTGGTGTATACTTCCTAAAGTGGCGTAGCATTCTTCAAGTTTTGAGACAATAATTCTGATTGCAAAAATATCAAAAATCTCTGAAAAACTTAAATTTTTTTTATTCATTTTATTATAAATTGAATTTTTGTGTTTTGACCTTCCCTTAATTAAATATGAAATATTATTTTTTTTTAACTCTATATCAATTGGGACATTAAATTCATTAATATATTTTTGCATTTGTTTATTTGTTGTAGATAGTTCCCTTGATATTTTGTTGAAAATTTTAGGCTCTAAAGTTTTAAGAACAAGATCTTCTAATTCTGCCTTTAGGTTCCACATTCCTAATCTATGTGCTAATGGGGCATAAACATCTCTAGTTTCAATTGCTATTCTTCGTTGTTTAATTAATGGCAAATAGTTAATTGTTTGCATGTTATGTAATCTATCTGAAAATTTAATAATTATTACTCTAATGTCAGAAGCAACACTTAAAAACATTTTCATGAAATTTTCAGCTTGTTTCTGTTCTCTACTATTAAATTTAATATCTGATAATTTAGTTACCCCATCAACTAAATTATAAACATCATTACCGAATTCTTTAACAACATTATCTTTTGTTAATTCTGTATCTTCAATTGAATCGTGAAGTAAACCTGCAATTATTACATCGGAACTCATATCCCATTTAACAAGATTACTTGCTACTTCTATGCAATGATTAAAATACGGTTCACCTGAACGTCTTCGCTGTTCATTGTGAGCTCTTTTTGAAATATCAAATGCTTTCCATATAGCCTGAACTTCAATATTGGATAAACTCTTTGTTTCAAGTCTATTATCAATGAGTTTTTTAAAATTTTTAGAAAAATTTCTATTAGAGGGAAAAATATTTTTTATATTACGAAATACCAAAATTAAATAGGTAATTCATCAATGAATGCTTCATCATACTGTGTTAGATTCTCAAATCTTGCATAAGAATCAATGAATGCTACTTCAATGGAACCAGTAGGACCATTTCTGTGTTTTGAAATAATTATCTCACCTATACCTTTATCATCTTCAGATCTTGAGTATACAAATTTTCTATATACAAATAATACAATATCAGCGTCTTGTTCAATTGCCCCACTTTCCCTGAGATCAGACATTATTGGTCTGTGATTTGTTCTTGTTTCTGGTGCCCTTGATAACTGCGATAACGCAATTACAGGTATGTTAAGTTCTTTGGCTAATGCTTTTAAAGAACGAGAAATCATCGAAATTTCTTGTTGTCTACTTTCTGATTTATCAAAACCAGTTATCAATTGCATATAGTCAATTATCAATATATCAATATCTTTCTCTAATTTTAATCTTCTTGCTTTTGCTCGAATTTCCATTATGTTTAGACCAGGAGTATCATCAATAAATAGTTTAGCTTCTGACAATGGACCAGCAGCAGCTGATAATTTTTTCCAATCATTTTTAGGTAATTTACCACTTCGTACCTGATGTGAATTAACTTTAGCTTCTGCTGTTATCAAACGCTCAACTAGTTGTATATTGGACATTTCAAGGCTAAACATACCTACGGAATGACCATAGTCTATTGAAATATTGCGTGCTAAACTTAATGCTAGAGCAGTTTTTCCCATTGAAGGTCTTCCTGCAATTACAATGAAATCTGAATTTTGAAACCCTGATAAGTATTTATCTAATTCGTAATAACCTGTTGCTATTCCAGAAACTCCTTCTGATTTACTAGTTCCCAGTTTATCCATTACATTGTGTAATAATGGTTCAATTGACTGGAAATGACCCCTCTGAGAATTTTGTGACAATTCAAAGATAGTTTTTTCAGCTTTATCAAGTATACTAGATACATCTTCTTTTGATTCGTAAGCATTGGTAGATAAATCTCTGCTAGTATCAATTATTTTTCTAAGAATGTATTTTTCCTGAACTAAATTTGCATAGTACTCAATATTTTCAGATGTTGGAGCTTCACTTGACAATCCTGTAATGTAATAAGCTCCTCCAACAGTTTCCAATTTACCTTTTTTTTCAAGTTCAGCAATAACACTGATTGTGTCAATAGTTTTATTTTCATCAAAAAGTTCCAACATAATTTTAAAAACTATAGAATTAGAAGAGTTATAGAAACTATTAATATTAAGTATTTGGAATGCTTTAGGTATAGATTTAGGATCGATTAGCATACAACCAATAACTGCTGCTTCTGCATTAGATGATTGTGGTGGGATGCGAATTGATGTTTGCTCTTTAATTGACATTTTAAATTATAAAAATTTATTTATCTTCACCAACTTTCCAAGTCAATTCTTTATTCATAAATTCATTTACAGACTTTGTTATTGGTTTTGTTTTTTCTGTATAATTTTCAACCTCTGAAAGCATTGCAGGGGTATATTCTTCGTCAAACATTTCTAATTCTGAGGCTTTTTCATCATATCTTTTTTGTATGATCTGTTTTGCTCTTTGGGCAGTAATAACTGTACTCTTGTAAATGTCGTCTGATACTTCTAATAAATCACTAAGGGGTAATGTACCTAATTTCATTTAATTTTCTCCTTTATAATTGACTCGATTTGATTTGTAGCTTCTTTCAAATCTTCATTAATAATATGATATTCAAACTTTTCTTTTTGTTCTAATTCTTTTGAAACTCTTTGAAGTCTTCTTTTTATTAAAGTACTATTTTCGTTTCCTCTATTATTTAATCTTTCCTCTAATATTTCTAATTTTTCTGCAAGATTATCTCCTGGTGGCTCTACAAAAAAAGTTATACAATGATCTTCATATTCTTCGTATATACTTTGTCCACCTTTCACATCTATATCTAATATTAAAACTTTTTTATCATCTAAAGCACCGTCAATCGTCGAAAATAGCGTTCCATATTTATATCCATGAACCCACTCCCACTCAATGAACTCGCCAAATTTCACATGATGTTCAAATTTATCTGAATCCATAAAAATATAATCTTTTCCATCAACTTCACCTTTTCTTTCAGGTCTAGTTGTTACTGAAACTGAAAAATTCCAATCTTTGTTTCTTTTTAGTAATTCTCTACAAATACTTGTTTTACCAGTTCCCGAAGGAGCTGTAAGAATAATTAACTTACCTTTTTTCATAATATATTTTGTACCTGTTCCTTTATTTTTTCTAATTCTTCTTTAATTTTTATTATTATATGACTTATTCTTATGTTATCAGTTTTTGAACCTATTGTATTAACTTCTCTTAACATTTCTTGATGTAAAAAATTCATTTTTTTACCAGAATGTAAATCATCTTCTAAAAATTCAATAAATAATTTTATATGACTTTTAATACGAATTATTTCTTCTGTTATATCTTTTTTTTCAATTGATATTGCAAATTCTTGATAAAGCCTATCTTCATTAATGTTTATTTCTTTAAACATTGCTAAAATTTTATCTTTATATTTTTTAAAATCTAACTTCGAGCTATCTTTTATTTCTAAACATATTTCTTTAGTATGCTTTGAAATCAAATCAATTCGTTTTTTTAAATCTATAGCTAAATTCGCACCCTCTATTTTGCGCATTTTATATAAATCTTCCAATGCAATTTTTACGCTATTGGATATAAAATGTTCAAATTTTTCATCAAAATCTATTTTTTTATATATTATTAGATCAGGCAAATTCACCATTTGGTCTAAAGAAATATTATTTTTGATATTATACTTCTGTTCAATGGTTT
>CETP01210733.1_pt1 | contig 9691 bp, 7 predicted proteins | sample 531311 | NCBI WGS metagenome assembly CETP01 (sample SAMEA2622657, study PRJEB7988) | marine metagenome | biome: marine biome (ENVO:00000447); feature: surface water layer (ENVO:00002042); material: "saline water (ENVO:00002010), including plankton (ENVO:xxxxxxxx)" | depth 5 m | reverse complement strand
AGGAAGAGAAGAAAATTACGCCATAAACTCAGCCTGGTCGAAGAGTATCCTTTTGCCTCGGCCCGTTCACAGAAAAGAAGTATACTGGATCCAAAAAGCAGAGAAAAAAGCGCCATAAATTTCTGATCCGCGAATACTTCCCCTAGAATTGCTACCAGCCAGTCAAACCGATTTGGATTCTCTGGAAACGATATGTCAAAATAGGCCACACTTCCTAGGAAAAAAGCAACGGAATTCATGATTAAAATCCCCATCACCGCAACACCGCGTATAGTGTCAAGGTGAGTAATTCGCTCGTGAAAGGAGCTTTGGGTAGTGCTAGACTCTATTTCCATAGTTTTGGCCAAACTTTGAGAATTTATCATTCATAGGGTGAAACCTTTTAGTTTAAATCGATTGGTGATGTTAGATCCATGCAGTACTTTTATAATCAATATGGTTAAAATTAAATTGTAAAAATATAGAACTTAGTTAACTAGTTGACTCAATCCCAATTCTGCACAAGAACCAATCTAAAGAATGGGTTTTAATCTTATTAAAATCAAAACTTTAGATTCAAATTCTAAATCATTACATCCTAAAAAGTAAAATTCTTATGCTAATTTATTAGATTTTTTGAACCTAAAAAAAAGACCTTCATAAGGGTGAACGTTACGGATAAGTGTGGAGGGAACCGAATTGAATAATTTAGGTATGCCTAAAATAGATTTAACAAAATTTCTAAAGGAACCTCCTGTTCATGAGATTAATGGTAAATCAGTTAATGCACAGTCCTTGATTGATAGTGTTAGTATGATTTCAATAAAATTAAATTCAAGTAATGTTGAATTTGTAAAGAAATTAACTACTGAAGGATTATCGAAAAAACAAAGATTAGAAAATAATCTAAAAATTCGTGAACAAATCAATACGGATATATTTGAATTATCTACTTGTAACAGAGTACTTTATGTGGGATTCGGAATCGACAGTATCCAACTAGAGTCTAGTGTTCTAAGTGTTAGTAAATTAAATCATGCTCCCTTCAATCACCATTCTGGAATTGATGTATGGCGTCAATTGGTTAAAGTCTGTAGTGGATTAGACTCTTTTATGATAGGTGAATTGCAAGTAATGTCACAATTTAGAGGCTCGGTTGCATGGCACAGGAAACACAATTTAATCAGCGATGTCAACAGCTCATTCTTTAATCATGTTATCTCAGCAAACAGAGTTTTAAGGAGAGAGTTTGGTTTCACTCAAACTACAGAATCTATGCTGAACTTAGCAACTAATGCCATAGAAGAAGTATTGTCTAATGATACTCAAGTTCATAATATTGTGCTGGGATTTGGGGAAATGGGAACTAAAGCAGTTGAAACACTACTCTCGTTAAATCAAGAAAACATCACTGTAATCTCTAGAAACCCAAAAAAAGCTGCTGCTCGAAATAATGAAATTTCTAAAAAAGTATCAATAATCTCTTTTGAAGAATGGAAATCTTCTCCGATAGAATCCGCATTGATAATTTCTACAATTCGTAATGTTGAGCCCACATTTTGTGAATCAAATCCAGTTCCATATACGGGTCCTTGTAAAATAATGGATTTTTCATGGCCACCATCTGTGGATATTTCAGGTACTGATGAGTCGCAACATCTTCTTGGAATGGAACATTGGATAAAAGCCGCACATAATTTAGGGGTTGAATGGGACTATTCTAACATAATTAATCAGAGTAACTCTATGATTGACGATATACAATCTAGATTTATGATGGCTTTAACCGATAGGGTTCAGGCAAAATTCAGAGCCCATATTTATCAAACTCTAGAAAGTTTATCAAAACAATGGGAGTTATCGAAAAATGTAGGTGACTCTGTTAACGAACTAGGTGCCTTTTCCAGAGAGATAGCAACGTGGATTTGTAATCAAAAAGGTCCTTTTAGCGCTGAAGAACTTGATAAAATGGTTCTCTCAACTAGCAGGCCTATTAATCCAATTCTTCTTAAGAGAGCGGCCTTTGATGTGACTGAGGCGATTATTCGTATCAACGGACTATCGGCTCTTTCGGAGGCAACATCTTGACAGTGATAAGAATCGGAACTAGAAAATCTACACTGGCAATGTGGCAAGCTAATAAAGTAAGTGACTTACTCGAATTAAATGGTTACAAGACTAAAATAATAGGGATTTCATCCGATGGAGATAGATCATTAGGAGGTGATTTATCATCATCTGTGGGGCAATTTATCTATTCTATCGACACCGAAATTATTTCTGAAAATATTGACATTGCGGTTCATTCTAGTAAGGATGTTCCAATCAAAAATAGTGAAGAAATTAAGAACCTAGCCTATCTTAAACGAGGTTCAACTGCAGACATACTAATTACAAATTGCAATTTAATTCAGCAAAACCTCGAGGATTTACTAAACAACGATAAACACCATAACATCTCTGAAGTTCTAAAATATATTCCCAAAGGAGGGATGGTTGGAACTGCTTCAGGCAGACGGCAATCATTTCTTCTAAAGCAGAGACCAGACATTATACCAATAGCTGTCAGAGGACAAATTGAAACAAGGCTAAAAAGATTAAAAGAAGGGAGAGTTGATGCAATTATTCTTGCCGAAATAGGTTTGGAAAGATTATACAGTGTAGATGCTTTAAAACCGTGGGTTTTAAAGCTTAATGCCTTAAGAATTAGTGAAAATGAGTGGCCAACAGCTCCTGGACAAGGGGCCATTTCTATTCATTGCAAAACTAAAAATTACAAAAAGTTGAAATGTTTGAGAGAAGTTCTTAATGATTTACAAACTGAGTCTGATGTTACCAATGAGCGTGAAATTTTATCTTCTATCGGAGGAGGATGTCTATTTCCTGCAGGAATCAAAGTCACAAAAAATAAAGTATCTGTAAGTATTTCTCCTGAAAATTGGAGAAGTATAAGTTGTCAAGGTTTGAAGTTTAAAAATATGGTATTTGAAGGAAATTTAAAAGATCTTAAAATTACTCTACCTAAGATCACACCAGATTCGGATGTTAGAATTACTAAAGGCCCAAAATTGATTTCGACTCTCAACTCTGAACGATTATCCTTGGTACTAAAAAATGGAGGTATAAATGTAATCAATCAACCAGTATTAGATTTAATTTCTAAACCAGATTATTGGCCAACCAATTTTTTAGATTATAATCTTTCTAGAGATAAATGGCCTGTTCTAGTATTAACATCTCCATTTGCTGCAAAATGTGCTATCGAAGTTGCTAAAGAAAATAATGATTTAAATCGAATTCAATGGTTAGCAATTGGTGAAGGAACCGCCAGAGCTTGTTTTATGCGAGGAGTGACTGTTTCAATTTGTGCTAAATCTAGAAATTCCTCTGAGTTAACAGATTATATTATTGAAAAAATTGAACCAAAGACACAGTTAATGATTCCACGCTCTGATGTTGCATCATTAGAATTTACAAATAATTTAAAAAATTTGGGATTCGATGTGAATACTTGGGTTGGTTACGAAAATAAATCTAAACAGGTACCTCCGATTGAAATCCAGAAAAATGATGTTTTACTTTTATCCTCACCGTCATCTGCGAGGGCATGGATAGAAAACTCGCTACCCATACCTAAAAATATACTCTGCATGGGCAAAGCATCACGAGAGGAGATTGGTTCGCTAGAACTTTTCGCGAATTCGAAAATTGAAACTTTGCAAGGCCCCACGGCAGAATTTATCAAAAAATGGTGGAAAAATAACAGAGGTGATTAGTTGAAAATAAGACCGAGAATTAACAGGTGGACCAGTGCCAGAAGAAATTTGATTAATGGGTCTAGTATTCAATCATCTTTAGTGCAACCACATTTCGTTGTAGAAGGGGATATGGTTAATGAGCCAATCTTAACAATGCCAGGAATTAATAGACAATCTGTCGACGTTTTAGTTAAAACAATAGAAAAGGACATGGAAATGGGTATTACATCTCATATGTTATTTCCCGTCCTTAAGCAATCTGATAAAGATCCTATTGCATCAAAGGCATCAAATTTATCAATGCCACTTCAGAAGGCTGTCAAACAACTGAAAAGAAAATTTGGTGATGAAATTGTAGTAATGACTGATGTATGTTTATGTACGGCTACAGATCATGGACATTGTGGATTAATTAATGAAAGTGAAGTAGTTAATGACCTTTCAATTCCAGAACTTTGCAGAATTGCTCTCTCACACGCTGAATGTGGTGCTGATTATATATCTGCATCGGATATGATGGATGGTAGAGTAAATGCAATTAGGGAATCTTTAGAATCTGAAGGGTATGTCAATACTGGCATCATGTCATATTCAGTTAAGTATGCCTCAGCATTTTATGGGCCTTTTAGGGATGCTGCTGATTCTGCTCCTGCATTTAACGATCGTAGTAGTTACCAAATGGACACACGCTCAGATTATTCAGAAGCTATACTAGAAGCTATTACAGATGAAAAAGAAGGAGCCGACATTATAATGGTTAAGCCCGCAATGATATACCTTGACGTAGTAAGAGAGGTTTCTAATTCTGTAATGAGACCTGTTGCAGTATACAATGTGAGTGGAGAATATTCAATGGTTTTGGCATCAAAACCTAGTGTAGAAGAGCGTAAAAAAATGGTTTGTGAGATATTACACGCATTCAAAAGGGCGGGCGCTGACGTCATAGTAAGTTACCACACACGAGAAGTGATTAACAACAAATGGCTCAATTAGGTGAACATATGCAAAGGACAAAATCAGAAATCTTACACAATGAAGCTCAGAACCATTTAGTTGGAGGAGTTAATTCTCCTGTCAGAGCGTTTAAATCAGTTCATGGGAATCCAATATATTTTGAAAAAGCATCTGGTGCGATTGTCATTGATGTTGATGGGAATGAATTAGTTGATTTTGTGCAGTCTTGGGGCCCGCTAATCCATGGACATTCTCATCCAAAAATTATTGAAATGGTGAATAAAAAAATGCAGAATGGAACCTCATTTGGGGCTCCACACATTGGTGAAATTGAACTCGCTAAAAGGGTTAAAAAACGCTTTTCACACATGGAAAAAGTAAGATTCGTATCTTCGGGAACAGAAGCCGTAATGAGCGCAGTGAGATTAGCAAGAGGCTATACTGGTAGAGACTACCTGATAAAATTTGAAGGCTGCTATCATGGTCATGTAGACTCGCTAATGGTTAATTCAGGTAGTGGAATGGCAACTTTTGGTATAGCGAGTAGCCCTGGAATTCCTAAGAACACAGTTGCGACTACTCTTGTTGCACCACTAGATGATGACGAGGCTGTTGAATATCTATTTCAACAACATGGAGATGATATTGCTGCAGTAGTTATTGAACCACTGCCTGCGAATAATGGGCTATTAATCCAAAGAAAAGATTTTTTAATAAAACTAAGAAATTTGTGTGATAAATATGGTGCATTACTAATTTTTGATGAGGTGATTAGTGGATTTAGATTTAAGGATGGAAGTTATGGAGACTTAGTTGGAGTTACTCCAGACATTACATCACTCGGAAAAGTAATCGGTGGTGGTCTTCCTGTAGGAGCATATGGTGCTAGAGGTGAAATAATGGAAAAATTATCCCCAATTGGTCCAGTTTATCAAGCAGGAACATTATCTGGAAATCCATTGGCAATGGCCGCAGGGATGATGACTATAGATTTACTAGATGATTCAGCTTACGATCGTTTAGAATCTTTAGGACTGCTACTTGAAGAATCTATCAAACCTGTCCTAGAAAAACATAATCATCCTGTACGATTAGTAAGATTAGGTAGCTTATTCTGGTTTTCTCCAGGATCTGGGGTGCCTCCATCCCGAGCTGATTTAATACCTAAAAATGCAGGTGAATTATACTCAGATATACATAAAGGACTACTTGAAAAAGGCTACATGTTGGCCCCTTCTGCTTATGAAATAGGTTTTATTGCTACCGTACATCAGGAAAAACACATACTTGGAATGGTTGAGGCATTAGATGAAGTATTGAGTGATTTAATGTGATTAAAATGAACGGCAAAGATAGAATAATTTCTGCATTAAATCTTCAACCCGTCGATAGAACTCCAGTATGGTTTATGAGACAGGCAGGACGACATCTCCCAGAATATCGTGAAATTGCAGCTAAACATTCTTTTTGGGAACGATGTATGGATACTGAATTATGTAAAAAAATCACCATGCAGCCAATAGAAAGATATAAAAAAATAGATGCTGCAATCATATTTAGTGATATTCTAACTCCTTTACCAAGCCTTGGTTATGATGTCAAATACGGCGGAGGGATAAAAATTAGCGATTTCAAATTATCTGATATTGATAACTGGAAAAATTTTGATGCAAGTAAACATGCTCCGTGGGCTGCAGACGGACTAAAAGCTGTAAGAGAAGAAATCGGAGATCACAAAGCCTGTTTAGGCTTCGCAGGTTGCCCGTGGACAATTTGCATGTATTTACTTTCAGGTGGGACTGGAGACAAAGATTTTCATAATGCACGTGCTAAAATTTTTTCAAATCCTAATGATGCTTCTGAAATGTTATTAAAAATGGGAGAAATTGTCGGAGATTTACTCGCAGACCAAGTTATTCGTGGTGGTGCAGATGCTGTTCAATTGTTTGATACATGGGCTGGACTGCTGTCCCCAAAGAATTACAGAAAATTTGCCATGCCTGCAACTAAAAAAACTATTGAAGTTTTCAGAGAGAAAGTTGGTGGAAGAACTCCTTTAATTCATTATGCAAAAGGTTCCAATCATCTTCATTCTGCAATTCGAGAGCTAGATTTAAACGCAATTTCATTAGATTGGCGTGACGATTTAAAACTAAACAGGAAGGAATTTGGTGATAAACTTGCGTTTCAGGGAAATTTAGACCCTTCTTTACTACATGGTTCAACAGAAATGGCTAGAAAAGCAACTAAAAATGTACTACTTGCCGCTGGAAAAAAACCTGGATATATTTTCAATTTAGGGCATGGTTTTGCACCTAGCGCAAGGATTGAATGCGTACAAACTGTACTTCGCGAAATCGCAGGTGAATAATCATGCGTCAGAAGATGTCTGACATGGTTCACAAAATTCAAGATGAGATTTGTGAAAAACTCATCGAAATTGATGGTGTCAAATATCGACAAGATGAATGGACTCGTCAAGAAGGTGGAGGCGGTAGAAGTAGGGTTTTTTCTGGAGGAAAAGTTTTTGAAAAAGCAGGGGTCAATGTCAGTGTAGTTCATGGGACTCTAAGTTCTGAAGCGGCCAGTAGTATGAGTGGGGGACGAAACTTAGAAGGAACTGATTTAGATTTCTTTGCCACTGGAATAAGTTTAGTTTTACATCCCCATAATCCAATGGCACCAACTGTTCACGCTAATTATAGATATTTTGAACGAGGGGACGGAAAAAAGAAAGGAAGTTGGTGGTTTGGTGGTGGAGCAGATTTAACGCCTAGTTATTTGTTTGATGATGATGTTAAACATTTTCATGAAGTATACAAAAATATCTGTGATAGACATGATATTGCTGACTATAGAAATTTTAAAAAATGGTGTGACGATTATTTTTTCGTGAAACATAGAGGAGAAAGAAGAGGTGTCGGTGGAATTTTCTTTGATGATATTAATGATTTGAGCAAAGAAGAATGTTTCTCTTTCGTCAAAGATTGTGCAAAATCATTTCTCGTATCATATATTCCAATTCTTGAACGTCGTAAAGACATGAGCTACACTTCAAAACAAAAAGAGTGGCAACAAATAAGACGCGGTCGTTATGTTGAATTTAATCTAGTTTATGATCGTGGAACAACATTTGGATTAAACACAAATGGTCGTATTGAAAGTATTTTGATGTCTCTTCCACTAACTGCGAGATGGGAGTATTGTCACGAAGTTGATAGTAACAGCGACGAATACAAGTTGATTAAGGTTTTACAAGAACCAAGAAATTGGTTGGAACTCTAAAATGAGATGTTACTATGGTCGACCTAGATAGTTGGATTAAGCATGGTGATGAAATAAGAAGACCATTAATAGTGAATCACGATATAACTAAATCAAATAAAGTTGTAATCGTTGGTGCTGGTCTTTCTGGATTATGTACTGCATTTAGAATCGCAGAAAAACGTCCAGACATTGAAATAATATTAGTTGAAAAATCTAATCGAATTGGGGGTGTAATAGAAACCTGGAAACAAAATGAGTGGATTTGTGATGTTGCTGTAAATGCAACACGTAATCACCCTGCATTTTGGCGTTTAATTGATGATTTAGGGTTAGAAAACAAATTCAATTCTTCCAATCCAAAAGCCAAATCAAGGTGGGTTATAATTAATGGTAAAAAACATAAATTGTCTGTATTCTCATTGCTAAAAATCGGACCTATCAAACTATTTAGTTCTTTAAAGAAATCTAGGGCTGGCGGTTTTTCAGTTGCTGAGGTCTTACCAAATAAACAAATTGCTGATGCTTTAACATTAGGAATAGTTAATGATACATCAGAAAATGTCGATGCTGACTTTTTAATACCTTCAATTACCAAATTTGGTCCTAATCCTCCACTTAAAAAATCAAAATTAAATTCACTAATTTCTAAGTCATATCCATTATTTAAACCAAAAAAAGGCTCATTAGCATCATTGGATGGTGGAATGGAAACTCTAATATTCGCCCTTGAAAATAAATTATCAAACTTACCAAATGTACGGATTATTCTCAATTGTAATACTGATTCGCCTGAATCAATTTCTCAGGATTATGGTATTCCAGAAAGTTCTATAATTTGGTGTGCAAAAAATCCTGAAAATAATATTGAATTTACTGAATTATCAGTTTTTGTAATAGGTTTCTCTGCCAAAAGTGTTCAAAATATTAAATTAGGTTATGGGACTCTAATTCCAGATAAATCGTTGCCGATTAGCGGAATCTTACATGAAAGTGATGTTCATGTTTCTAAACGAAGCCCTGAGGGCCATCGCTTATTCAGACTAATGGTTCCACATAACAGGTGGGATATGCGTGAAGATTCCGTTCTAGAATGTGCAGAGAAACTCTTAGGTGATAACCCTGTATTATTCTCAAAAATCGGTCAACGTAAGATCCCAAGATACAAGCCTGGACATTTATCTAGTTTATATCATAAGTCTTCAAATTATTCTACTCTCGGTTGGACTGTAAGTGGTGTTTCGATTACCCATGTTGTTGATGAATCAGAAAGAATTTCGGAGTTGTTTGAAACTTAATTGTCTAATTTAGCTAACAATAGAATTAAGATCAGGTTTTTCATCCTCATCCAGATTTTCTCTGACGAGTAATGTGCACATTAGTAATCCGACTGGCATTAACATGACCCCAAAAAATACAGAAGTTGCTGATATCCATCTTGGGGATTGATTATTCAAACATCTTTTCCAAATCCATTTCGTTACAAAAATATCACCTGCAACCATGTGAGCCCATGCTGCTGAAGCTCCTGGTTTTTCACCCATTATAGCCGCTAATCCATCCAAAATGTTAGCTGGGTTTCCTGAATCTTTAACTAAATCGATCATACCTTGCGGATTGGCAAGTGTTACTAACCACCACATAATCAATGGTCCCAAGAAGAACCAAGGTCCCTTAAGCACTTTCTTTGTCATTTGGTGTTCTGGAAAAATCAGCATAGCAATCCAAAAAGGTCC
>CETP01210739.1_pt1 | contig 9789 bp, 4 predicted proteins | sample 531311 | NCBI WGS metagenome assembly CETP01 (sample SAMEA2622657, study PRJEB7988) | marine metagenome | biome: marine biome (ENVO:00000447); feature: surface water layer (ENVO:00002042); material: "saline water (ENVO:00002010), including plankton (ENVO:xxxxxxxx)" | depth 5 m | reverse complement strand
GACAACTCTACCATCATCTAGGAGCAAAATCTTATCAGATTCTATTTTTGCTTCATCTGAGGATTGGATTTGACTTGTTTGATCGGACGAATCAATGAAAAATAACGGTAATTCCGATTGATCTATTCCTGCAACATTTATGATAGGGATATCATTAAAATTTAAAATAGATACCCTATATGTATCAGTGACAAACATGTCCTCTGGTGTAGAAGTTAATAATTGTTGAGCATTCAGGCTGTCAACCCTAAAATTAAAGAAAAAATATTCTTTTTCTCGAACTGGAAATTCTACCCCTATAGATTCAAATCCATTTCTTAATGCGGTATTCTTATTCCATTGCATGCTTGAAAAAGCATTAATTAATGAGGCTCCAATTTTAATACCATTTTCAAACTCTTTTGTTGAAAAACCAAAATCTAAACCATAGCCAAACCCTCCAAGACCTTGCTTTATTAAATAATTACCACTCCCTAAAAAAGCAGTTGTATCTGTTTTGAAAAAAGCGTTACCAAGCTGCTCCATATTTGAATAATAAATACCTTGTAAAATTTTAGCTGAAATTCCGACGTTGAATTCTTCAAATTTTTTGCAATAACTAAACCCAGTTTCAAATGTTGCTATTGAGTTCTGAGTAAATGCCATATCTAACTCTTTACCAACTTCATTCCCAAAAAAAAATATGTCAACGAAAGCTTGAGGAAACTTAATTTCCCCATAAAGAAAGATATTGGATGTGAAAGCATAATTATTCTTTGAAAAATTTAGACCGGGTATAGAATTTATTGAATTAAATTTCAATTTCACACCTTCACCTTTTAAAATATTTTTTATGTTATTTTTTGGATAATAACTTGAAGCGAGCGGATTATCAAAATGAGCTCCATTAATCTGATTATATCGTTCAATTGTCAAGAAATTATTTGAAAAAGAGGACGAGGAGGAGAATGCATTTGCTGTCCAATCTGTTCCTGTGTTAATATTTGCAGGGTTTATTCCAACTGCTCTGTAACCATTTGATAATGTTGTATATGCACCTCCCAAACCAAGCATGCGAGCATCATTATAATTTTGCGATACTAAAATTGACATTATAATGAAAAAAATTATCATTTTAAGTTATCTGATTGCTTCTGCTCCTCAACAACTATTTTTTTACTTTGATTAGAGGTTACCCCTGTATCTAGCACTAATGTAAGAAATGATCTTACACCTAGATAATTTGTAGTTTGAAGTGAGCTTGGATTGCCTTCAGTGCTTGCAAGTGTAATCATTGGTACCATGTATCTTTGCTCTTTAGCAGTAAACCATGAAACGCGATTTGCATCCAGAACCTCTGATGAAAATGATATACTGGGAGTACTTACAAATCCATTCTGGTCAAGTAACTCAGGCTCTATAAACGACACATCAATTATTCTACCAATCCAAAATAAAACTGAGTCTTGACCATTTACATCGTTTTTCATGAATTCAACATAATAAGCTCTGTTGTCTTCATTATTAATTTGTTGAAAGTCAACAGAATCAACACCAAGATCAGAAAGAGAATCACTATAATTAAGCCAGGTAAAGCTATTATTTTCGCAAGATAATTGATCTTCATAATTACTGTTTGAGCATCTGGTATTTAAATTTTTCAAATTATCTAAATAAAGAGGAAATATCGTGCTATCAGAAATTAACATAGACATTGATATCCCAAATGGAGAAGAATTAGTGAACTCAGCATTAAATACTGCCTCAACAAGTGAATTATTAATTTGATTTGAAACCTCTTCGTCCATTGCTTCTAAATTTGAAATATCTTTTGGAATGAAAACCCAATTTTCATTAAAGACAAAAGCAAGTGGTGCTCTAATAGAAAACTCACCCCAGAGATTATCGTTTTCTCTGAGAGTTCCTTCTCCATCAATAAGAACAGAGCCAACCATATTCATTTGATTAGGACCAAAATAAATAAAATCTAGTAAACTAACATTCTCTTCGCCATCAAAAGGTACCGTTATTACCTCATAAGGATTTTCATCTAGCTCAGAACAATAATACTTTGTTGTTTGACTATCTTTATTAATTTCTATTTCAGTTATAGCAATATCACCTACCTGATAATTGCAAATATTTTCTTGTGTTCTGTTTGGAGAGTCAAGAACAATTTCGAAAGGAAAATTTTTAGATTCTATACTTTCATCATCAAAACAATCTGCTGTTGAAAATCCATTTGGACATTTTTTACCGGTCAAATTAAAAGTAGCATTAACTGTATTAATTGTAATTTGATTATAAATTTTCATATCCATAAAAATATCATACAACTTAAAATCATCAAAACCATTTGGAATATCTTGAAGAGGAACAGATTGAGCCTGTGGAAAGTCTATTTGTTCAGTTATTGCAGAAATAGATTTTAACTTAATATTTGAAACTTCTGCTTGATATCCAGTTTCTCCAATTGAAAGAATATTGTTAGTTAAAGGAATTCTATATTCTCCATTTTCGATCATGAAATCATAGTTAATTTCAATATTTTCTAAGCTGGTACCTAATTCTTTACTTCCAATAATTTTATTACTCAAATTAAAAGTATCGAGATAATTACTTTGTGATGGTATAGTAATTTTTTCAGAATATAAAATATCTTCATCATATATGTTTGAAAAGTCCAAATTAAGTTCTGCAGAACCAAAGAAGCCATTATCAACATTAAGTATAAATTGATTTGAATATAAGGTCTCTTGATTTTGATATATTTGATCCTGTTCGCCAAAATCTCCAGTCGATTCAATACCATCTATACCATAATCGTCAAATTGTGTTCCATCATCAATTAACGCTTCCCTAACTTCAATTTGATCAAATGAAGGAAAATCAACTAAGATTGGATCCGTCTGCGGAGTATCATTAATTTCTAAATTAACTACCAGAGTATCTAGTAATAATTCACCACTAAGGCTAAATGTGATTTCATCATCTTGGATGTTCCAGCCATCTAAATTTTCAGCTAAACATGGATTACAGCCTGAAGCTAAACACTCATCATTTGATGAGAACTGTGATGGATTAGTACTATCGTCATCATCAATTACGGCTGAATCTGTTGTACAAACATAAACTGAACCATTGTAACATGGATCACACTGATTTAGGCATTCAGATTGAGATTGATAAATAGTAATTGAATCTGGTATTCCATCGCCGTCAAGATCTTCTTCATTTATATTTCCATTATCATCAATTGCATCTGATGAGCATGCATGGATGGGTTCTAAAAAGCATGGATTACATGAATCTATACATTCTTGAGAAGAATTATATGTTTGTATGAGATTTGTATCTAAATTACCGTTTGAATCAAGAGCGTCTGTAAGGCAAGCAAAAAGACTTACACTCACGCAATCTAAAAAACAATTATTTGAACAATTAGATTCTTGATCATAAACATTACTATCTATTGGGCAAACATAACTGTTTTGCTGTAAGCATGGAGAACATGAATTTTCACATAAATTTTGAGAATTGGACCCTTGGTATGTTGTAGGCTCTCCAGTAATGTTACCTGTGGAATCTACAGCATCTGCTACACAGACTGCAAGACTGAAATCCAAGCAAGCATTGCAGTTAGAACCACAATCTGTTTGAGCATCGATACCTTGATAAATTGTAGGTTCTCCAGAAATATTTCCATCACTATCAATTGCATCAGCAGCACAGACGTATAACTGTTCACCAAAACAAGGATCGCAATTACTTGAACAATCATTGTTGTCATTAAAGATAGTAAAATTATTATCATTAATTATTATTTCACCTGTATTTTCGTTTATTGATAAAGCATCAGAAACGCATATATTTAATGAACATTGATCTTGTGGAATTTGTTCAGAGTCTACCTGAATACTTATTTCTGCAAATAATGAGCTTTCAAGAGATAGTTCATAAGATTCGAATTGGACATTACCATTAACTGTTGTGTACGGAGCAATACTTGAAATGGTTAAAGAAGTGAATTTATTATTATCGATAATAGCACCTTTGAAAATATTAAATTCTAAATTATCTACAGTAAAAGGAAGTCCATTTCTAAACTCAATCTCCCACAACATAGATTCATCAAGAATAATTTTTTCAATTGATATTGAACCCAAATCACCGAGATCTATTCCATCTGTATTAATCGATAATGGCACTTCAACAACAATTGGTTCATTTATTTGCTCTGTTGCTAGGGAAATAGGGTCCGGAAAATTGCCTAAATCAAAAGGGATTGATAAGCTTTGTTCATTATCAGGAAGAAAATCAGAACATGATTGGAAAATATTATTAATAAATTCATTGTCTGATTCAGGAATTTCAATATTGACTGGAATATTTGTAGGTTCAAATAACGGACTAGGTAAATTCTCTCCCAAATCATAGGTAGAAGACTCTTGAATTACTTGAGGATCAATGGCAATGTCAGATAAATCTAATTTAAAAAATTGAAGGTCTAGCTGCTGTTCAACTTTGTTTAGTCCAATTGAATCTAAACTGCTGTCAAACTCCATTTGAATCATATTTTCAAGTGAATCTGTTGTTCCAAATGTATCCCATTCTCCATTTGAATTTTCATCAATATAATTCTCACCTAAATCATATTGGCCGTTACCTTGTGTACCATCTAAATCAATAATTTCGCAATCATTATCGATACCGCAATCGTCATACTGTTCAGCTGAAGTTGTTATAATACCGTCTTGCAATATACCCTCAAAGCCATATTCTGTATCAATAAGTGGAACAGTTAGCGGTAGGTACCAAGCAGGTGTTTCAGGCTCTTCTGGAAGTTTCAATTCACATGAAAAGAAAAAAATAGCAAATAATGCAATTAATCTTTTTACATTCATTTAGTATCTATAATGATCCGGTTTAAAAGGCCCTTTTTTGTTCAAATTTGAATATTCTTCTTGTTCATCTGTAAGCTTTGTTAGCTTTACATTTAGTGCATCAAGATGTAATCTTGCAACTTCCTCATCAATACTTTTGGGAAGAACAAAGACTTCATTTTTATGTTTTTTTGTCCACAACTCAATTTGAGCCAATACTTGATTGGTAAAAGATGTAGACATTACAAAAGACGAGTGACCTGTTGCATTACCAAGATTTACAAGTCTTCCCCTTGAAAGTAATATTATTGATTTTCCATCTTCAAAAGTAAACCTATCAACTTGTGGTTTAATATTATCTTCTTTGATTGATTCATTTGATTCTAGAAAGTGGACATCTATTTCATGATCAAAATGTCCTATGTTGCATAAGATTGAATTATCTTTCATTTTTATCATATGATTTTTATTTACAACATTTTTATTTCCTGTTGCTGTCACAAAAATATCTCCATAGTTTGAAGCATCATCCATAGTTACAACTTGAAATCCTTCCATTGCAGCCTGAAGAGCACATATAGGATCTATCTCTGTAACAAATACTCTAGCTCCATACCCTTGCATGGACTGAGCACATCCTTTACCTACATCACCAAAACCGCAAACTACTACATTCTTACCTGCAATCATAATGTCCGTACCTCTTTTAATTCCATCAGCTAATGATTCCCGGCATCCATATTTATTATCAAATTTTGATTTTGTAACAGAATCATTAACATTTATTGCTGGGAAAGGAAGTTCATTGTTCTGAAACATAATATTAAGAGATTTTACTCCAGTTGTTGTTTCTTCGGAAACTCCTTTAATATCTGATATTAAATCTGGAAATTTATTTATAACCATTGCTGTCAAGTCTCCGCCATCGTCCAACAAAAGGTTTGGACCTTTTCCACCAAAATTGAGTGTTTGCTCTATACACCATTCATACTCTTCTTCGGTTTCTCCTTTCCATGCAAAAACGGGTATGTCTCTTTTTGCTAAAGCGGCTGCAGCACTATCTTGTGTAGAGTAAATGTTGCATGATGACCATCGTACCTCAGCTCCTAAATCCATCAGAGTTTCAACTAAAACTGCTGTTTGGACTGTCATATGAATACAACCAGCTATTCGAGCACCATCAAGAGGCTTTGTTTCTTTATATTTTGAACGAACTGACATTAGGCCTGGCATTTCTTTTTCAGCAAGAGAAATTTCCTTTCTGCCAAGCTCAGCTAAAGAAATATCTGCTATTTTATAATCTTTTGTAATATTTTCCATTTTATAACTTTCCCCTTATTGGATTCTATCTTTTAAAATATCTACTTTATCTAAATTTTCCCAAGTGTAATCTTTTCTACCAAAATGACCATATGCAGCCAATTTTCTGTAAATGGGTTTTTTTAAATTTAAGTTGTTAATAATATCTTGTGGCTTTAAGTCAAATACACTCCTGATCAAGTCAACAATTTCATCATCTGTTATTTTTCCTGTACCAAAAGTATCTGCATAAACTGAAGTTGGCTCTGCGACTCCAATACAGTACGATAATTGTATTTCACATCTAGTTGCAAGCTCAGCACCAACAATGTTTTTAGCTATGTATCTTGCCATGTAAGCTGCAGATCTATCAACTTTTGACGGATCTTTACCTGAAAAGGCTCCCCCACCATGTCTTGCAAAACCTCCATAAGTATCAACAATAATTTTTCTTCCTGTGAGCCCCACATCTGCAGCAGGACCGCCTTCAACAAATCTACCTGTACCATTTACAATAAAATTAGACTCATCAAAACTAAAACCATAATCCGTTAAAATTGGCACAATAACATTTTTCGCTACTTCATTTTTTATAAAAAAATTCTCTTTTTGCTCCGTCTCAAACTCATTGAGCAAATCATCATGTTGAGTTGCGATTACCACCTTATCAATTGATATTGGTTGATTAAGACTGTTATATTTTACCGTAACCTGACTTTTCCCATCCGGCTTTAACCAAGGCAGGGTGCCATTTTTTCTAACAAATGTTAATCTTTCTGTTAATCTTTGAGAAATTGTGATTGGAAGCGGCATTAACTCTTCCGTTTCTGAGCAAGCATAACCAAACATAAGTCCTTGATCTCCTGCACCTTGTTCATGGTCCAATGAAGAATCTACACCTTGAGCAATATGCTTACTTTGAGGTTTGATTAGTGTTTCCACATCACAATTTTCATCATATCCAATATCAATCAAAGTTTTTTTCACAATCAATTCGTAATCTATATTTGCATTGGACGTTATTTCACCTGAAATGAAAACCTTCAAATCATGCCCTGTTTTTGAACCAGTAATCATTGTTTCACAGGCCACTCTGGAGTTAGAGTCTTGGCTTAATATCTGATCTAAAATAGCATCAGAAATACAATCAGCTACCTTATCTGGATGACCTTCAGTTACAGACTCTGATGTAAATAAATAATCTTTATTCATAGATTTTCCTTGATTTTTTTTGGTCCAAATTTTTCTAAATGTTCGACCTCTTGACCGTATTGTTTAAAGTTTTCTTTAAACATTGCTGATAATTTTTTAGCAACTTTCAAATATTCTTTTCTATCATTCCACATATTAATTGGCTCAAGTATATTTTTGTCTACCCCATCTATGTGCGTAGGAATAGAAAAATTTAGAGTGTCCTCAATTTGAAATTCATTTTTTTCAATCGCTCCACTTAAAATATTTGAAATAATATTTCGCGTATTTTTTATGCTAATCCTTTTAGCTCCGTGTGATGGAGAACCTCCAACCCAACCTGTATTAACTAAATATACTTTTGAATTATACTTGGTTATTTTTTCTTTGAGAAGCTGTGCGTAAACCAAAGGATGTAAGGTTAAGAAAGGACCACCGAAACAAGGTGAAAAAGTAGCTTGGGGTTCAGTGACACCTCTTTCAGTACCAGCAACTTTTGCTGTATATCCCGTTATGAAGTGATACATGGCTTGTTCCAAGCTCAATTTTGATACTGGAGGCAGTACTCCGTAAGCATCACAAGTCAAAAAAATTATTGTTTTTGGATGCCCTACAGAACTTCTTTTTCCAGAAGCAGCTAAAGAATTTTTTATGTGAGTTATTGGATATGAGACTCTAGTATTTTCTGTCTTCGAGCCATCATTAAAGTCAATAATATTATTTTCATCATGAACAACATTTTCAAGAAGAGCTCCATGTCTAATTGCTGAAAATATATCAGGTTCTTCAACTTTATTTAATCTGATAGCTTTAGCATAACAACCGCCTTCAAAATTAAAAATACCATTATCAGACCATCCATGCTCATCATCACCTACAAGGGGTCTGGTATAGTCGGTTGACAGAGTTGTTTTTCCCGTACCACTCAATCCAAAGAAAAGAGCAACATTTTGGCCAGATTCATCAACATTACACGAACAATGCATAGATAGAATATTTTTTTGGGGTAGAAGATAATGTAAAACTGAAAAAATACCTTTTTTCATTTCACCAGCATATTCTGTACCTCCAATAATAGCCACTTTTTTATCAAGACTGAAAATAATGAATGTTGAAGAATTTAAGCCGTGTTTTTTAAAGTTCTCATTTGCAATATCCGAAGCATTAATAATTGTAAATTCTGGCTTAAAATTATCTAGCTCTTCTGTTTTTGGCCTGACAAACATATTGTGACAGAAATGAGCTTGCCAAGCTTTCCTAGCAAGAACTCTTATTGGCAACCTATTAGTTTCACAATCTCCACCATAACCATCAAAAATAAAAGTTTTAGATTTTTTATCAGAATTATAATATTCTAGCGATTGATTAAATAGTTCTTCGAAAATATGTTTTTCAATAGGTCTATTAACATCACCCCACCAGATTTTATCTCGAGATGAATTCTCTTTGACAAAATATTTGTCTTTTGGAGATCTCCCAGTAAAAATACCCGTATCAACCATGACTGCACCATTTTGTGCCATTTTAGTTTCACCACTGCTAATACTCTCTTCAATTAATCTTTCAATTGATAAATTTCTTAAATAATTCAAATTATTACTTAAACCTATAGTATCTAAACCAAAAATTTTCATTTCTCTAACGGATGTGATTTTTTATAATCTTTTTTCATTTTTTCTAACTGTACATGCGTATAAACCTGAGTTGAAGATAAGCTTTCGTGCCCAAGTAATTCTTTCACAGACATCATATCAGCACCAGACTGCAACAAATGAGTTGCAAAACTATGCCTTATAGAATGTGGGCTTAATTTCTCATCATTTGAGATTCTTTTCAAATGTTTTTTAGTTATATTATAAATCGTTTTCTCGCTAATATGGCCTAAAATATTTTTTTTACTTAAAGATTCAAACAAATATTTTTTACCATTTAGTTCAAAAGCTTCAATATATTTTTCTATAATGACAACTGATTTCTTGCTTAGAATGACGTCTCTTTCTTTTTTTCCTTTTCCAAAAACTCTAATGATTCTATTTGATAATTTGATATTTTTTAGCTCGATTCTAGCAAGCTCTGAAATTCTTATTCCAGTTGAATAGAAAATTATCAGAATACACATTTCCATTAAAATCCTTTCATCATCAAGTTCGATATTGAAAAGTTCTTTAATTTCTCTCATTGAAAGTAAATGAGGTAATTTTTTAGATATTTTAGGTGATTTTATACTTTTCATTATATTATTATCAATAATATTATTTTTATACATGTATTTATAGAAAGATTTAAGAGTAGCGACTTTTCTTGAGATTGATTTGTCAGACATTTTTTTTGCGTGTAATGAAAATAAAAATTCTTTTATGTGTTCTTTATTTAATTCTATAAAAATTAAGTTCGAATTACATAAATGTATGAAGTCTTTAAACTGGTTTAAATCAAT
>CETP01210756.1_pt1 | contig 10012 bp, 10 predicted proteins | sample 531311 | NCBI WGS metagenome assembly CETP01 (sample SAMEA2622657, study PRJEB7988) | marine metagenome | biome: marine biome (ENVO:00000447); feature: surface water layer (ENVO:00002042); material: "saline water (ENVO:00002010), including plankton (ENVO:xxxxxxxx)" | depth 5 m | reverse complement strand
TCAGGAAAATTATCTAATATTTTCTTTGATTCAGTAAGCCAACCAGGTAAAAAGAGCACATCGCTATCAGAATATGATATTAAATCACCAGTTGCGGATCTCAACAAGTAATCTAAAGCTCCTAGTTTTTTTAGATTCTTGCTTGATAAAATCAAAAACTGGATTATGCCATCATTTTTTAAATCGATTAAAAATGAAATAACCTTTTGGCAGCTACCATTATCAAAAACCATTAAATCAAATTCTTCATCTGTATTTTTAATCAAGGTATCAAAAAAGATCTTTAAAACATTTAAGCTATCCTGCCAGTATCCTTCCAAAGATGGTATGTACACAATGGTTGTAATCGTTATACTTCTGGGCTCAACCTGCTGTTCGATTATCTTTTTTTGCTTTAGAGGATGCCTTCCTACTCTTGGCATCAATTAATACCTTTCATATAAAAAGCGATATGTCCATAAGTGAATTTTTTTAATAACTCTACGTAACCTAGTACTATCTAACAAACGATTTTTCCTCTTTATAATCCTTTTTTTAGGAATGTAATCGGGCAATAAGGAAAGTTCATCCAAATTAATCCAAGGAAGTTCCGTTTTAAGATTAGGAATTTTGTTTCCCATATGATGGACATTATATGTTGTAGTTGAAACTCTCCAATAGTTTAGATCGTCCAATTTTTTCTCAAAAATTGGACGATATATTTGGTCTTCTCTAATCTTCTCTCCATCTTCCAATTCAATAGGTAGTATTTTTGAAATTATTTCTTTTTTTGTAATGAATTGGAAATCAACAGATATTAAAAATGCTTCTACATCATTTCTTTTGATTAATATGTCCTCCCGATTATTCAATCTGGTATTCTTATATTCATTTGGATCTTCACCCAAACTCATTGCATGGGCATTAACATAATTTTCATCTATCAAGTTATTTCCATAAATGATTTCTGCTTTCTTGTCTTGAGAAAGATCATTCAAAAATTTGTTATATATAAAACCTTTATCTTTATTTGAGGCTAATGGAGAAGAAGTAACCTGCCCAATATCTGAAAATTCGTCAAAGATTTTTTTTGACTCATTAAACCAATTTGGTAGAAAAAATACGTCACTATCAGTAAACGCCACATATTCGTTATTAGCTTGTGTTAATAGGTGAATCAATCCACCAGTTTTAAATAAGTTTTTTGAACTGTAGGTTAAAGTATTTATAAACCCTTGCTCATACATTTTATTTAAATATTCTTTAACCTCATTACAACTACCATTATCAAAAATATGTAGATCAAAATCTACACTTGTATGTGCATGCATACTCTTAATACAGAGGTCTAGTACCTTTAAGCTGTCTTCAAAATATCCCTCAATATTAGGTATATGCACTACTGTCCCAATGCTAAGAATTTTTTTCTTTGTTGATAGAAACTTATTTACCTTTAATGGATGTCTTCCCGAACGTGGCATCTATTTTTCGCCAAAAGTATTTTGGATTAATTCTTTCAATTTATTTTTGCCTGAATTCTGAGAATAAAGAGCATCATATGTATCTTTTCCATTTTTTCTTATGGATTTTAGAATACTTGGGTTTTCGATAATATGTTTTAAATAATTAAGGAATTTTTTAGGTGTTTCAGCCAGAAATATATTTTCTTTATTTTTCAAGCCTATCAATCCATCTGCTGCTTCAGAGGTACTAAGCACTGGTAAACCATAAACAAGAGACTCTATAATCTTTGTTCGTGATCCAGTTGCCACAGTTGGAGCTACTAACTGTAAATCAGATTCATCGTAGTATTTTCTTATGTCATCAACAAATCCTTTAAACCGGATATTAGAAAATTTAGACGCAATTTTTTTTATCTCTGTAGTCTTCTCTGATTCATTTTCTAAACCAATTACAGTTAAATCTACCTTGATCAAGATTTCATGATTTAACATCGGGAATATTTTTTCAATAATATATTTAAGCGACTGATATCCCAGGAATCCATCAATTCTTCCAATATGTAATAATTTTAGGATCTTTTTACCTTTTAAGCTTTTGTGCTTTTCTACAATTTTTTCATCATGCCAACTTATTGGTAATAATTGAATATTGTTGTTTGGCCACCTTCTTTTATATTTTTCTTTTTCTGTTTCAGAAATTGTAATTATCATTGATGTAGATTTTACAACAAGGTTTTCAATCTTTTTCAATTTTAAATAATGAATATAATTTTTGATCATTTTACGAAAAGTAATGTGAGAACCGTTTAAAACTTTTTGTCTTTTTTTAAATCTTTCAGAAACATAATCATGATTACTCCATATTCCGTTTATAGAATCAGTACCATATAGACAAACTGCTGTGTCTATTGCCTCGAAATGAAATATAGAATCTGGATGCTGAACACTTTTCTTTTTAACAAATTCGTTTAACGGTATCCTGTAATCAAAAATAAGGTTCAGCAAAGTGTTTGATGGAAAGCCAAACCAATAGACAAACTTTCCAGTTAATGTATTTTTTAGTATAGATGTTTCAGGATTTATTTTTATAAAGTTAATTTCTGGAAAAATGATTTTTTCTTCAGAAAAGTCATGATCAATGTTTTCAGTTATAAAAATATAATCTATATCATAACCAAGTTTATAATAGGAATTAATATTAGTGAAATTTCGAACACTGAAACCATCATGCCTATGATGAGGAAGCATTTTTGAAAAGAAATATAACTTTCTGTTTTTGTTATTTATTGAAAAGTTTAACCTTTAAATGATAGTGAGTTTTTAGTGAGCACAATAATTTGCTTAATTATTTTATACCTATATTTAAAACTCGGTAATGGATGAAAGAAACAAGTAATAGATGAAGTTAAACCCTTAAGGACGTGCTTGTTTTCGTTATGGTATGAACCAAGCTTTCCATATAAGCGACCAATGTATTTACAAAACTTCCATTTGAATTGGTAATCTTTAATAATCTTAGCGCGAATTTCCTTTGCTATTATTATAGACCGCGCTAAAGAATCTATATCATTTTGGCCTTGCCAATCTCCAGAAGTATGTATTCTATATGTAGCTGTAATATCTTTAAGGTAACCAATGTTACCATTCTGGGCTGCAAGAATATACAGTGGGTAATCACCGACATTTAAATTTTTAATTATCTCATAACTCTTTTTTAAAAAGCTTTTTCTGTACATTGCTGTGCAAGACAAAAATGGATTGCCATCCATCAAGTCGTCTAATGTAAAGAACTCCTTATTGGTGTTTTGGAAAAGTGTTTCTGGGTAACTATTTTGGTTTTCATTAAGTATAAATCCATTTGTTACACATGCAGAATATGATCTATTAATTTGCAATAACTCAACCTGTTTTTGAAGCTTAAAATCATCGTTCCAAAAATCATCACCATCGCAATGGGCAATAAATTTTCCTCTGCAATATTTATGAGCTATTGGATAAGGTCTTATACCCTTTGAAAATTTATTTTCTCGTGCTCTTATTGAGAAAATAGTTTTTGGATATTTCTTTATTAAATCCCCAATGATATTTGATGTTTGATCATTAGAGCAATCATCATATACAATAATTTCAAAGTCAAAATTTACCTTTTGTGATAAAACGCTTTTAATTGCTTCAGAAATATATTTTTCTTGATTATAGGTGATTATGCACACACTGACTAAAATGTTTTCATTTTTATTTACTTGTTTCATTGCGAGTGAAAATATGTGCTTATATTGGATTTGACCTTATTATTTTAGCAGGAGATCCATAGGCAATAACATTACTAGGTATTGACTTTGTAACTAATGAACCTGCACCTACAATTGTATTTTCTCCTATCTCAACATCATCTAAAATAATCGCACCAATTCCTATAGTTGTTCTTTCACCAATTTTAACTCCTCCTGCTATTTTGCATCCAGGATTCAAGGTACAAAAATCACCAATTTTTGTATGGTGACTAATTATAGCGCCTCTACTCAAACTAACAAGGTATCCAATTTTTGTAAATGGACTTATTATCGTACCGGGACCAATCATTGTCCCAGCTCCAATTTTAGTTTGTTTACTTATGATTGATTTTGGATGTTGGAGGGTACTGTAATATTTTTTATGAAATTTGTGGATTTCTAAAAAGGACTTGTACACAGATAATTTAGTTGGAACCCTTAATGCTCCCATTAAAACTTTACTTTTATCATCAATCCAATCATTAATGTGGATAGATTTTTTAAATTTACATAGGTTTGAATTTTTAAATTTATAATCAGACTTATCAGTTACCTGAATATTTTTTACTACTAAAATTTCATTATAAGTTTTATTCGACTCCGCCATAATGTCAGCCAATAATGATATTGTATTCGTGCTTTTACCAAAGATTGTATATTTCAAAATAAATTCCTATTTATTCGATGAAGATAGCAAAAATATCTAATAAAACATTAATTACAACTATAGGCATTGTTAATGATGAATTTTAATTAATTATATTAAAAGAAGTATTTTATAATATTGTTGCGTTATAATAATTTGCAGTTTTATAACTCAAACTACTTAAAGATTATTTAGTATAATATCAGCAATCATCTTTTGTTCTTCATTTTTTAAACTATGGTAAAGTGGCAAACACAATATCCTCTTTGAAAAGTTATCAGCAACAGGGGTATTGTTTGATCCTCTTATATAATCTAGTTTATTTAAAGTCGGAAAGAAATATCTCCTAGTGAAAACATTATTAGATTCAAGAATATTTTTTATTTTTAACAAGGTTTTTTCATCTTTAAAAATAACCGGATAATATGCATAATTATATTTTGTGGTACCATTTGTTATTTGTGGCCTAGATATCATTTGATCTGCAATAGCTTTATTATAAAACAAGGCTTGTCTTAGGCGACGCTCAATAATTTCATCAGCATATTCAAGATTTATTAAACCAAATGCAGCATGTATCTCTGAGTTTTTCCCATTGATACCAATTCCAGTAAAGTTTTCTGGACCATCATGACCAAAGTTTCTAATTCGACTTACTTTATTTTTCAAATTAGGCTTATTTAAAAATATTGCTCCTCCTTCCACCATGTGATAAAGCTTTGTAGCATGTAGACTTAAAACACTTATGTCACCATAATTAAAAATACTATTACCTTTGTATTGAGTACCAAAACAATGTGAACTATCGTAGATTATTTTGAGGTTATACTTTAATGCTATTTTTTTGATGGCATCTATATCGCATGGATTTCCAAAACTATGTGTAGCAATGATTGCTTCAGTATTTTCGTTTATGACATTTTCAATCTTATTTATATTAATATTTAATGTTTTTGCATCTATATCTACAAATTGAGGTTCACATCCTTCCCAAACTATACTTGAAGTAGTTGCTACGTAACTGAAAGGTGTAGTGATAATCCCTTTTGTGATGTTTAAAGCCTTAATAGACACCTGAAGTCCCATAGTACCACTGTTTACAATTATAATTTCATTATGCCCAACATATTTGCCTATCTTTTCTTCAAGTTCTCTAATTAAAGGACCATTATTAGTTAAAAGATTTCTTTCCCATATACCTTCCATATATTTTTCTAATTTATGCTTTGGTGGAAGAAAAGGCTTTGTAACATAAATTTTTTTATTTTTCATTCTGAAAGGTATCACCAACTATTATTTTAATTTTTTTGAAACAACCTAAACTCTAAAGAAATTCTAGTAAGATTCTTATTCTCGTTTAACGCTAAACCATGTATCAAGTAGGGCGTAAATAAAAGAACATCTCCATTTCTAATTTTTATTCTTTGTAATTTATTAGATTCAAACCATTTCTTTATCATTCTAACTCTAAATTTTTGTCCTATAATCTTAGCACCTTCTTTAGTACGAATTATTTTATCCTCACTTATTAGATGACTGGATGGCACAATAGGCAGGGACGATTTTGATGTTACACCAGAAATAGGTAACCAAAAATTGATAAACTTGGGACAGTGGTTATAAACATCCAATGATTCGTAAATATCCTTATGAGGCGGATTATAATCATTCGAAAAAGGTCTATTAATTCTTATAATAATACGATGCCTTTTACCATTAAATGGGTTTATGTTTGTTAATGAAACTCCTATTAGTCCTTCAAATTTTTTTATTAATTTTCTAATGGGGAAATTAAAATCTTCTGGAAATAGATCTCTTGTTTTTGCGACAATCTTTTTATGATTTTCATCACTTGTTATTACTTTATGATAATCTTGAAGAACAGATAACTCTTCAGAGTATTTTATTTCCGATAAAATAATTTTATTTAAGACTAATTTAATCTGGTCCCTTAATTTTACATGTTCTCTTTTATTATTAAAGTTTAAAACACAAAAGCCTTTTGAATACCATGGCTGAGCATGGGTAATGTCAGTTTGAGGCCCAGATAGTATTTTTTTATCTCCTGATTCAAAAACAGAATTTTCATCAACATTGACTGAATAATCGGTTTCATTTATTTTATATTTTATTATCAAGACTTTTTTCCATATATATTAGGTCTTCTTTATCATTGACACCATATTTGGATGGATCATACCTGCTAAGGATGCTGCTATGACTTTTAATTTTTAATTGAAATCCAGCTTCAGAAAAGTTACTAAATAACTCTTGACCAAAGATTCTCAAATGATCGCTTTCACCATAGTATCGTGCCCTGTCTTCATTCGATTTAATATTAGGGTCTGTAAAGTGGTTTTTAATTTTTTTGGAAAATGGTGTTTGAACAATTGCAAATCCACCTTTCTTTAGAACACGAAAGATTTCATTAATTGCTTTTTTATAGTCAAGCACATGTTCTAATACATGGTTGCAAATAATAATGTCGAAGTAGTTATTTTGAAACTTTAAGGTTGTTATATCTATTTTATCCGTATTTGAGGTTTTGGGATTCAAATCCCCCCTTATATATTGTTTTACATCAAGAGTTATAATTCTTTTTGATATCTCTTCTTCAGCTGCTATGTGCAAAATTCTAGAATTAGCCATTTTTTTCCAGATGTTTAGTTTTTCAAAATATAAAAATAAATGCCTAGTTCTATCAATTGCACCACAATAGGGACAGTTAAAATTTTCTAAATCACTACCGATAACTTTTAAGGCAGCAGTGAAATCAGACCTGCCCCTCTCCAATGGTAAAAATTTTCTAAATGTTTTTAAGCAAATAACACACTTTTTAATAGAACCAGTTCTATAGTAGTGTTTTTTTATAAGTTTATATATTGATCTTTTTGCACGATAAATATTAAGTCTAATGTTTGACATAATTTTTTATAAAATTTTTCAGCAAAAAGTGTAAAAAGCTTTTATAAACTACTCTTTACTATTTTTAACAATGTATGCCGGATTTCCTTTAACCTCATCAAAGATTCTCCATAGATATTCCGCAATTATTCCTAAACTAATAAGTATGAGACCGCTAAAGGCTGAAATTAAAATAACTAATAAAGTCCAGCCAGGAACAATAATGTTCCCTGCCAGTTTAGAGTATGTCCAAAATATTATTAATCCAATTGATGTAAAAAAAGATAAAATTCCTAAGAGAGATATTAGTTTAATAGGGGCTGAAGAACTTGAAATGAAGGTGTCTATGGCAAGCCTCATTTTCTTTTTAAATGTCCACCTTGATAAAGTATTCCTGCTCTTTCCCCTAACAATACCTAAATACTTTGGATTAAAACCAAGTTTTAGTATTTCCACTATGCTAGAGGTATTCCTTGGAGAAATATGGGTATTTACAATATCAATAATTTCTCTATCAATTAAAAATGTATCTGCACCACCTTGAGGAAATTGGACATCGGAATACAAGTTCATAATTTTATAATATAATCTTGAAAATAACTTTGAAAGAAAATTATCATCTCTTGCCTCACGATATGGTATAACAATTGATTCACCTTCTATCCATAATTTATACATTTCAATTACCGACTCAATTGGAACTTGAAAGTCATCAGGTATAACAACGGCGCAGTCTCCCTCAGCTTTTGTAAGTCCTGCAAAGATTGAATAATGACTGGTATAATTTTTACTTAACTGGAAACTTTTTACTCTTTCATCCCGAATACTGAGATCTTTTGCTATTTCATAAGAATCATCATCCGAGCAATCGTCCATGATGATTAATTCATAATTAATTTTAACAGCATTTAATTCTTTTTTTAACTCATCATATACTGCTCTCAAATTATTTCTACTATTGTAGGATAATAAAATAATACTAAGAGTTTTGTCTTTAAATTTATTTAACATTATCAATATGAGTTTCCATGATTAAAATTAAATATTTTTTCATTTAACCTTATTACCTGACTTATCAACTTTGCCTTTGATTTTGGCTGGATGACCAAATGCAATTGCATAATTAGGGATGTTTTTCGTCACTACAGAGCCTAAACCAATCATAGAATAAGAGCCGACCTCAATTCCTGAACCAATAGTAGAGTTAGCACCAACGGAAGCACCCTTTTTAATTACCGTTTTTACAGGTTCTTTCCAATTCTTGCTTCTAGGATAAGTATCATTTGTAAATGTTACGTTTGGTCCAATAAAAACATCATCTTCAATGACAATGCCGTTCCATATAAAAACACCAGATTTAATAGTCACATTATTGCCTATTTTGACATCATTTTCAATTAATGTGTGAGCGCATATATTGCAATTATTACCAATTATTGCATTTTCAAAAACGACGCTGAACTGCCAAATTTTAGTTCCTTCACCAATATTTTTTGATTGTACATCCGCTAAAGAATGGATTGTGGTTACATTTTTCATACCATTTTTCCCAAAGAGAATTATTTAAGTTTTTAAAGCATCCAATATCTCATCCATTTCTTTACTGTTCAAAAAAGGATGACATGGTATGGATAAAACTTGATTACAACATTCATAAGAAATATCTAAATTATTTTTAATATAAAGTTCACTTTTATTATTGAAGTACTCTTGCTCATTGTCCAAAATTGGATAGTGTATTTCACAAGAAATATTTAGTAGTTTTAATTTTTCCTGTACTTTTTCTCTATTTTTTGATCTCACCACAAATAAATGAGCCACATACTCTTTATTTTCAAAATATGGCAATGTAAAGTTTGCACTATCTAGATTATTTTTAAAAAGTATTGCCATATTACGCCTTTTTTCATTCAATTCATTAAGATGTGATAACTTAACCCTTAAAATTGCAGCCTGTATTTCATCCATTCTGCTATTTTTTCCTAAATACTTTCCAATAAAATATTTCCTAGTCCATCCATACTGTCTTAATGCTTGAATTTTTTTATAAATCTTCTCACTAGAAGTAATTATTGCTCCAGAATCACCAAACCCTCCTAAGTTTTTTGTAGGATAAAAGCTAAATGTACCCATTAAACCCCAAGTACCAGCTTTTTTATTATTCATCTCAGCACCGTGAGCCTGTGCACAGTCTTCTATGATCGGGATATTAAATTTTTTTGATATTTCTAAAATTGAAATTACATCTGCCATCAATCCATAAAGATGTGTCACAATGATAGCTTTTGTGTTTTCGTCAATGGACTTTTCAATTAGGTTTGCATCCATATTCATACTTTTCCAATCCACATCAACATAATTTGGGATAGCACCTACAGATAATATCGCGGCAGATGAATAGAAACCAGCATTGGCTACACATATTACATTATCACCTTTCTTTATATCTAATGCTATTAACGATAATATCAAAGCATCAGAACCATTGCCTACTCCAACACAATATTTGCTAGAACAATATTCTGCATATTCTTTTTCAAATTTTGTAACATTTTCACCTAAGATAAAATTATTGCTATCAATTACCTTATAAAGTTCCTCTGAAATTTCTTCTTCTTTATGATTAAAAAAGTGTTCCTTTTCAATAAATGGAATTTTCATTACTTTAAATTTTTAACGTATTCTTTATAATCACGAAAATAATCTGACTCATCATATTTCATTGAAGCAAGCACCAAGCAGACACT
>CETP01210757.1_pt1 | contig 10014 bp, 14 predicted proteins | sample 531311 | NCBI WGS metagenome assembly CETP01 (sample SAMEA2622657, study PRJEB7988) | marine metagenome | biome: marine biome (ENVO:00000447); feature: surface water layer (ENVO:00002042); material: "saline water (ENVO:00002010), including plankton (ENVO:xxxxxxxx)" | depth 5 m | reverse complement strand
AATTTATAAGTTTTATTCAATTAAAGTTTTATATTAAAAATTCTATTTATTAGATAGACTATTATCTGCTCCGACCTTTATATACTGAGTCAAGTCATTTTTAGTTCCGATGAGTACTGAATCCACTTCTCCGTAATGTTTAGTAACATACTTATTCCACTCCACTATATTCCTGAAACTCATACGACTAGTCATATCATAGAGATATATAACTTGATCGATAGGTTCAGTGATAGTGTGTTCTGAGTATATCTCTTGACCGGGATAGTCGTAGTAAATAGTATCATTCGTCTTATATTCTTTAATTTGACCCAGAGTTGGAATATATCTCTGATCAAAGACTTTACCAATTCTTTTATTAATGAACTGAGTCTTACCCACTCCAGCGTCACCGAGTACAAGTACGCGTTTAAGAGACATGTTTTTTTCAAACTCTTTTTGAAAAAAAATCAATTAGTGCAAAGTGTGTGCGTGCAGAGAGCAAGAGATAATTTTTCAAGACTTAGACAAAAATTTTCAATTTATAAGTTTTATTTAGTTAAATTAGTTTAAGTAAATACAAAGCAAAGCAAATCTATTTATCTGATTTAACAGGTCCCCACTTTCCGTTCTTCTTTTTAGTCCATGTAGATTCCTTTCTCTTGGGTTCATCTTCATCAGATGATTCAACGTCTGAGTCGGTTTCACTCCCGCACCCATCGCATTCGGATTCTGAACATCCAGAACATGCGTCAGAGTCTAAGTCTGATTCTGAGTCAGAGTCAGATACGTTTTTATCACTGAGACTGTTCTTATCATCATCAGTTAGTCGACTGATAAGGTCTTCTTTTTTATCACCGACTTTACTCTTGATTCCTCGGGTCTTGAGTTCTTCTTTGATCTTTTTGACAGTCCATTTTTTATAGTTAGTGGAATCGTCTGATTCGGATTCGGATTCAGAGTCAGATGGAACAGGTTCACTCATGCGTTTTACGAGATCTTCTTTTTTTCCACTGGTTTTATGTCCTTTCTGCTTGAGTGCGGACTTCAACTCTTTGATAGTGAGTTTGGAGTAATCACCATCGGCAACTGCTTTAGCTTTTTGTTCAGCAGATTCAGGTCGAAGTTCACCGGCTTCAAATGCAGCGAGTCTTTCCTGTAGGTCTGATTTCTTGCCACTGGATTTAAGTCCAAGTCCTTTGAGTTTCTGACGGAGTTCGATGATATTAGGGCCAGTGCTCTTGGGTTTGGAGGTCTTTTTCTTGATACCAGTGAATGAAGACCACTTATCGAGTATCTCTGTTTCATTAATATTGTAGTCTTTGGCTATAACAGATAGAAAATCGGTCATTTGGCCATTGATGAAACTGGCGAGTTTAGTGGAAAGAGTAGAATTCGACATATTCTGAGGTATGATTTAGTGTTTTCTGATTGATTTAGTGTATATCAGTGTTCAGAAGAGGTGTATTTTTCTCAGAAACAGTGAAAAAAAATCAATTTATGCGGAGTGAAATTGATTTCCAAAGGACTCAGTGTAGTTCGAGATATGAGTCAGTGTAGTTCAGTGTACTGGGAGTGCAGTGAGAGTAGACTGAGTTGTATTTTTCTACACTTGTTGGTGCTTAGATTGGATGATTTTCTGAAAAACGAACGAAAAAAATCAATTTTTAAAAACGAAAATTGAAATTTTGAGCGTTTTTTTCGAAAAAATAAACACTCTGCACACACTCCATCATGCCTACAGTCACTCTCTCAGAGCTCAAAAAGAAAGTTTCTAGATCTGATAAAAGAAAAGGCGTACCTAAGTGCGTACAGGCACGTCGTGAGATCTTTGGAAATTTCAACAAAGTCCGAAAACTGAGTAAAAGAGAAACAGAGAAACCAGTGAAGTACAACAACAGTCCTCGTTCGAACTATAATCGAGTGGTCTCTCAGATTAAAACAAACTCTTTCAGAAAGAAATACGACTCAGCTGGGTCTATAGGACTTATCAAGGACTCAAAACTGACTGAAGTGAAAATGAAACAACGTTTTCCAGTCTTCCCTACTTCTCGCAAGGGTCGTGAGGGTCAGTCACTCACTGATGAAGAACGGGAGAAGAAGTGTATCTCTAAAAGAGACGAATACATCACTGAGAGGAATCAATTTTTGGAAAAGGGACACTCACTGGACGACTGGCTCTTTGGAACTGAAATGAGACCAGTGGATCTAGACTTAGAAATTCCAGACGATATTCCAGAAGTAGATGAATGGGACGCTGAAATAGATTTAGAAGAAATTGATTGTTAATAAGTGATTAACTAAATAAATTTATAAATTGAAAATTTTTGTCTGAGTCTTGAAAAATTATCCAAACTGATCTTGAATAGCTCCAACTTTATTCTCTATCATTCACTCGAATATGCTCGTTACTTACAACTACACTAAACTCAATGGAGAGACTCGTGACATAGTCACTGATGGTCGATTCGAACAGTTTATTCCTAAGTACATACTTAACCAATACGCAGTCAATCACAGACACGAGTTATCTCCCACTCACGCTAGAGTCTTTGACACTGAAAAGGATCAGTGGAGAACTCTAATTCAAGGAAAAATCAATTACTCTAAGACTTCTTTTGAAGACGAACTAAACGGAGTAGAAGAAGAAGTCGATGGAGAAAATATACAAGTGCCAAATCAGTCTAACACTCTACAGGAAGTTGCTGATACACTCACTGAAGTCGGAAAAGTACCAAGAGATGTTCTAAATACCATCTGTGAAAAACTCGAACGCATCGAGCGATACATGTACACAGAACGGATCAGTTCAATCGCTGCTTCAACAGAAATAACTGAATTAATAAGATACGTTAAGTTTGAGTGTTAAGTAGATAGGTTTTTTAATTATAAGTCTTTAACTAAATAAAAATTATAAATTGAAAATTTTTGTCTGAGTCTTAATAAATAAACAAGATGAGTTCTTCACAGTTAGACATACTTTACAACAATGCGAAAGAGTTTGATATACAAAACTCTCCACTAGATGACCTTGAACGAGAAGCAAAAGTAGTTAGAGAATATCTAAAGAGTGTTGCAGTTGATAACTATAAGAAAGTACATATGTTCTTTTATATACAAGCAACAGAGAATTCTAGTGATCCTTATCAAGAAGTAGTAGATAATTATTGTGAATTCGAAAATATATTAAATAATTATAAACAACTTGATGAGCATTTGGATTATATGGGTATGGCAATCAGAAATATATTGTTACACCTTAAGACTGCAAAGGATAGTTGTCATTCGTGGCTGAAAGAAGAATTTTATGATCATTTCCAATATATGCTTACTTGTATGAACTATTGGAAAGGAGTACTTGAAGAGAAAGGCGGATATACTTTTGACTATTAAGTAGGATTATTATTAAGTAGGATTATTATTAAGTAGGATTTATACTTTAAAAAAATATAAATTGAAATTTTTTGTCTATTTGTTTAAATATTAACTAATGATATTGGGTTATATTGTTGTTTGTGCTATAAGTGGTTATATTTCTTATTTACTTGTATTGAATAATAATATATCTGAAGAAGAATACTCTTCAAGAAAAATAACGGTTTACGATTCATTCGATAGTGATAGTGATAGTGATAGTGAATAATATGACTCCACAAGAGATTATGGGTTGGTTTCGTGGTGTGATTAAGTCGTTTGAGTTGGGTACTAAAAGAATGTGTATAGTGTGTGAAGATGTATTGGGGAAGGGGGAACAGTGTGATTTTTGTGAAGCTAAAAGATATGAAGAAATGTATGCTCTTGTATAAATTGATTTTTTTATTTATTATAACTTAAAATTATAATAAACGAATATGAGTGATCTTTCAGTTCAACTCGCGAATGTCCTTAATAAGAATATTACTAAGTTTCTTGAGAAGGTCTCTACTGAATTTGAAATAGATGAGACTAAACTTCTTGAAATGTGGTCTTCTTATTCAGGTGTGAAACCTAAAGAGAAGAAGGAGAAAAAGATAAAAAAAGAAAAAGGACCAACTGTTAAAGAGTTGAAGGAACAATTGAAGTCACTTGGTCTAAAAGTAAGTGGAAATAAAGCAGAACTTATTAAAAGACTTGAAGAACACTCCTCAAAATCTAAGTCAGAAAAAATTTATCGTTATGAGACTGGAAAGTATCAGAAGGAATATGATATACTTTGGAACAAGTATGTTCCTAAAAGTGGTTGTTGTACTAATGATCATGCGGAACAGTTTAGATTGTGTTCACGTATCTATTATCGAGTACATAACGACGGAGATTTTCAAGGTGGATATCCATCTGATTTGAATGACTTAATACAAGAACGGTATATATATGATGAGGATTATCCATTAGATGTTATAAGTGGGATTGAAGATATTATGTCAGAATTGGAAGATGAAGAAGAATGTGATTGTGAGAGTGATTATGAACCACAGTTTATGACTATGAATGAGAAGTATACATTGGTTGAAGAGATGATGGATGCATCTATTAAATATGCTTATAATAAATTAGAAAGTAATTAGGATTTTTTATAAATTGATTTTTTTTTGATTAAAACTTATAAATTATAAATATGGGTTCTCCTGATTTCATGAGTGTTCCTGAATGTAATAAAAATGAAACGATTGAGGTTAAGCCTAATCAAAGATATTTTGAGAGAGGTATTGAGAGACAGAATGGAGTGTCATCGGATGAAGAGGAAGAAAATAATGAGGTATTGAAGTATAAGGTAGAGATATTGGACAAGAAGTGTAAGTTATATATGGAGATGATCGATAAGGTGATGGAGAAGATGGGAGTTATGGAAGATTTAATGGAGTTTCGGGAGAGGGAATATAAGACAAAGTTTGATAGAATGGTTGTTGAAAATTTTACACTAAGACGGCGTATTCTTAGGGTGGAGAGGGAGGTACTTTGATTGATTATTGTTTAACTTAATTAATAATTAAATTAAAAAATTTGAATTTAAGCTAATAAGGGTTGTGTGAAAGCGGCGTTGGCCATACCGACGTTTTTGGCTTTCCTGCTCATTCTTTTCCAGTTTGCTTTAGCGCGTGCGGAACGTTGAGCCTGTGACATTTTCCTACTTTTTTTCTTACCACTTTTTCTTTTTCGTCTGCATTTCTTAGTAACTTTATCGCGTGTTTTACCGCGACCACATTTCTTCTTTCTGCATCTTTTAGTGACTCTATTTCTAGAACGACCACGACGACATTTCTTTCTAGACTTGCTTTTCTTTTTAGATTTGCGTCTTCTGCTAACACTATATTTACGTTTAGAAGACATTTTCATTTTAGCTTTTCCTGGACAATGAGGCATTTATTATAATTTAAGAAAAAAATTATAATTTAAAATTTAATACATTTGGTTCTTTTTCTTAAGGAGTGCGATCATTTCTTGTTCTTGTTTTCTTTTATTCATAACTTTTCTACCTAATCTTTGAAAGTTAGCTCTAGCGCGTGCGGAACGTTGAGCCTGTGACATTTTTCTACTTTTTTTCTTACCGCTTTTTCTCTTCTTTCTACATCTCTTAGTATTTTTATCACGAGTTTTACCACGACGGCATTTCTTTCTTTTGGAAGTACGTTTCTTTCTCTTGCATCTTTTCATTTTACCACTTTTCTTACTTCTATAAGATTTTTTGAGTTTACCATATTTACACTTTTTTCCTTTTTTAGTAGAGCGTTTCTTCTTTTTACAAATTCTCATTTTACCACTCTTACTTCGACTGGGACTTTTGAGTTTACCATATTTACACCTTCTGCTTCGTCGTTTCTTACTAACACTATATTTACGTTTAGAAGAATACATTTTCATTTTACTGGGACAACTTGCCATTTATTATAATTTAAAAAAAAAATATTTTTTTAAATTGATTTTTTATTGAAAATTTAGGGGAAGATATAATTATTAAGAATGAAGACTATACGTGAGATGAGAGAGTATTTGAGGGGTATAGGTTCAACGTATTCTTTTCCGAGTAAGGATAGATATGTGGAGAGGATTGAGCATATAAGAAAGTATTTGACTTTTCCATGGAGGGAAGATCAGAGACAGGTGTTAGAGAGTTTTATGGGAAAGGAGGATTACAAGTATTATGTGATAAATGGTATTTTTGGTTGTGGGAAGACTACGTTGTTGTTTGGTATTTTAATAAACTCGTTTATTGAAAAAGTACATTTACCTACAGAGTGTATGTTTATATCATTCAACGTATCTATAAAAAATGAATTGAAGAGAAAACTAAAATTATATGGATTTTCAAGTAAGGTTGAGATATCAACATTTGATTCGATTATTTACAAAATTTGTAAATTATATGATTATCCACATTTGAAACTTCCAAACTTTGATGGAAAAAGAAGATTTGTTTACGATATTTGTGATGAGATTAGAGGTGGGACAAAAGAATTAAAAAAAGTGTATGAAAATGTAAAAGTTATATTTATAGATGAAGTACAAGATTTAGAATATCAATGTTTTAAGATCTTTCAAATTTTTTTCGGAGATTGTAAAATTGTGTTTGCTGGAGATATATTTCAATCTATTCAAAAAGAACCAAGAGAAAGTTTATTATGGTATCTACTGAATAATGATATCTCAAATACTTATAAAAAATATATGCGTGAAACTCCTAGAGTTCCTAAAAAAATATTATCTACTCTCAAATCTACTTTAACATCTAACTATCCTGAGTTTCAAGATCAAATAGATACATGGGTATCTAGTAATAAGACTAGTGATGTGGATATATCATGGAATAGATTTTATTCATACAATCAAATATTCAAGAATGTTGATGAGTTTTGTAAGAAGTATAATCAAAAGGACGTTATGGTGTTAACATTTAGTTCTGCGATTACTGTGAAGGGTAATATGGGGGATGTTGCTAGAATGAGAAAGTTTTTAGAAGTTAACAATTATGATATAAATAAGGATCATAAAAAGATGGATCCAACTAAGTTATTTTTATCAACTGCAAATAGTTCAAAGGGATTGGAAAGAGATTATGTATTATGTGTATTAACTTTTCCACTTGAATTGGCATTTATGAATTTTTCTAATGATATAGTACTAAATCTTATAACTGTTGCTGTTACTAGAGCTAAGAAGAAGGTTGTATTTTATATTCCAGCATATAAGGACAAATTTAGTAAGGTGTTGGATTTATTTACAAAGTGTCCGCAACCGAATAAGGAGAAGATTAGACATTCGAAACAATTGAGCGAATATACTTTTTCTGATTATATGAATGTTGAACACAATGTTACGAGTTTAATAAAACAATCTATTATAACTTATGATACGAGGATTAAGTTAAAGGAGTTTGTTAAAAGTTATGATACACAGAAGATATTTACAGAGGCTTTGGAATGTAAGCGACCTATTTTATCAACGGAAGAGGATCGTGCGTTAATAGGAGTTTTATTAGAGAATTTGATAACGAGTTGTTGGATGAGGTGTTGGCCTTTTTTACCAACAATGAAAGTGATTAAGAATAATCCTATGTATACCCATTGTATAAAGAAGATTGAGGTATTATATAAAAAGTATAAGAAATTTAGTAGAGGTGTAAAATATGGTTCATGTGGAATAGAAATGGAGGTTGAGGGATTAATTATATATTCACAATTACATCAAGCAATGTTCAATAAGATTTTCATAAATATATCTGATACGATAAAAAAGTGTATTATAACTTATTGGAAATGTTTGAAACCAAAATGTATGGCATTTAAACCTACTGATTATGATAAGATTGATATACAAAGTAATTTGAGGATGCCACATCTTACAGGTATTGCAGATGTTAAGTTTAACAAAAAGAGTGATAAATCTAATGAAATTAATTTGTGGGAAATCAAGGCTTCTATATGTAATACTTGGAAAGATAATGCACTTACACAAATTATATTATATTCTTTGATGACTGGCAAATGTTGGTCTAGATTAACTTTATTGAATGTATTTACGAATGATAAAATATTCTATCACTTTAATTCTAAGAATATAATGTGGTTACGAAATTTAGTTATTCAAGATATTATGATTTATAATACCAATTGTTATTTATCTAAAAATTATAATATTCATAATAAACTAACTTTTGATATCAAAGATGTATTATTTGTAGATATCTCTTACCATTCAGATAATAGTATCAAACAGTTTTGCGTAATAGATATGAAGTCTCCAACAAAATCATTCTTAGTTGTAAATAAATACTTTAAAAATAAAGTTAATCATAACACAAGAGTTGATAAATTGTGTTCTTCTTCTTCTTCTTTATCAACTGATTCATTTGAATATGTAAATGAATTTATGAGTAAGAGTTTATATCAGGATAAACATGTTTGGATGATGAATAAGATCGATCAGAGACTAATGTTTAAGCAGAATAGTATATATGAGATGATAGATGAAGTAGATGTAAAGGAGATGATGGATTATAAGAGGAATGAGGATTTGAAGTTTGAATTGGATTATGAAGATATGTTAACAACGAATATAACTAAGATATGTAAATTATCTAATAGTTTTAAATTTTTTTAACCTAAAAAAATAATTTGTGTAATTAAAATGAAGATACACCATAGATATAGGAATTTAATAGATTCATCATTTTCAGATAAGATAGAAATGAAAAAGTGGGATTTTTATGATGAAGATGATAAAGATTGTACAATATATACACATAAAGAAAATGATAAAAAAAAGATGGCTATAAAAAAAGTTGTAGGATTATTTGCTAACGAAATTGCCTATACATTTTGGAATATAGATGAAAATGTTAAATTAGAATGGGACCAATCCGTTCAAAGTATGAAAGTATTAGAAATACTTTCTCCTAACTGTGCTATTATTCATTTAAAAATGAAAAGAATCTGGCCAGCCAAATCTAGAGACTGCGTCATCTGCTCAGAACTCCTTCAAGTAGGAGAATACGAATGGATAGTTAATAACATCTCTGTTAAACACCCTCTAGCTAATATCGAATCTGATTATACTAGAATGGAATGTAATATTAACATGATTGTTAAAGAAAATCTAATCAATCCAAATAAAGAAAGAACAAGAGATAACATTATATCTACTATATCTTTCAAAGCTGATGTTGATCTTGGAAATTGGATGACTAATGTTATCGTTAGTAAGATGGGTCATAAAACCTGGATTACCGCTTTGGATGATCTATGTAATTCTATAAAAAAAAAATAATTATTTTAAAAAATAAAATAATTATTAAAATGTCTGTTACACATTCTCCCAAACAACTTGGGATCCTTAACAAGTTTTACACTCGTCTTACTAAAGAACGTTTCGTTAATAACACTTCTAGCTCTTACTATAGTTCCCTCAATCAACGTTTCGTTATTCCAGGTATTATTATTACTGGTCTTAGTTCCGTCGGTAGTTTTATGACAACAAGTGATATGTTAAGTGAAGAAGAAAAACAAGGTTTCGGTGTTACTGTTGGTGTTATGACCGCAGTTGCTACAATTATTCAAAGTATGTCCGCCAGTTTCGGTTTCCAATTGAAGGCTGATGCTTTCGCCACTAGTGCGGATGCTTATGATAGTCTCATCACTAAAGTAGAATTTGAAATCTCTAACCCTAACGAAAACTTTAACGAATTCTGTGATAATCTAGAAAAAGAAATTCTTCAGATTAAAGCCGATTGTAAATATCTCCCTCCTCTTCACGTTCATCAATTGTGGAGTCAAAATAAGGATAATTATACAACATCTCTATCACCTGCAGTTTCTGTTGAAAATATTTCTGTAGCGATTGAAGCTAGTGGTGAATCTAGTACGGATGGAGATGAAAATATCGAGAGTACCGATACTACTCATGATATGTCTGTTCAGTAAATTTTAAATTTTAATTTTTAATAAACATTATTAAAAATGCCAACTAAACAAAGAAGATCTAGAAAATCTAGAAAAAGATCTCGCAAGTCTTGCAAATACGGAAAACTCAAACGACCTATTAAAACCAAAAGTGGTCGTAAGA
>CETP01210760.1_pt1 | contig 10050 bp, 10 predicted proteins | sample 531311 | NCBI WGS metagenome assembly CETP01 (sample SAMEA2622657, study PRJEB7988) | marine metagenome | biome: marine biome (ENVO:00000447); feature: surface water layer (ENVO:00002042); material: "saline water (ENVO:00002010), including plankton (ENVO:xxxxxxxx)" | depth 5 m | reverse complement strand
CAAACGCTCACAAACGCTCACAAACGCTCACAAACGCTCACAGACACCCCGAGGATGTCCGCAGTCACTTTCGACGTGACCTTCGCAACCCAGGACATCCTGAGGATCCCCCAGATCAGGCAGGCTCTTCGCCAGAGGGAGGACTCCTACCTGGACAACATCAACTGGCTCGACGGCGATCTGGAAAACAAGATGGAGAAGCGCCACCAGGAGAACATCGCCTGGCTGGACGAAGACCTGGACAACAAGATGGAGAAGCGCCACCAGGAGAACATCGCATGGCTCGACCAGGACCTCGCAAACAAGGTTGACGAAGAGGCTGCCGTCACTATCCAAAAGTATTTCCGCAGGATGAAAGTCATGAACACCATTGCTGCAGCATCGGAACCAGGTGGCATAAATGGGTTATTGACCATGGGTCCTTCTGGAAACCTCCGGATCCCCAAGATCTGGCACTGTGGACACGGTGTTGGTGAATATACAGGGACCCCCGAACAGAAGAAGGCGCGGAGGAAGAGAATCCGCAAGCAGTATGAGGATGGATTGGTGGATGGCACTTGTCTCATCGGACACCGTCATCAGCAAGAAAACGAAAGGGGAAACAACACCCGGAAGCAGTTCATGGAATTCCAGAGGGAAGCAAAGGAGGGAGACATCATCTTCAACCACTGCTCCCGTCTTGGAGGTCTAACCCACTACGGGATCTATACTGGAAAGATTACCAAAAGACCTTCACCTGCTCCCGAGGATGCTGGGCAGGGATGGTATCACTCATTCATTTCGGTGTATGGGTGGATCCCTCTACCAGAAGTGGTGAAGGGTGTGGGAAGAAACGGCACTCTTTACGAGGTGACTCCAAAGGACAAGAAAGGAAACGACACGAAGAACTTCCAGAACTACATCAGGGCGCCGCTCGGAATTACATATTCCTAAATACCTAGATAGACTCGCATAAAAAAGAAAAGACAAAAAACACGATCCCTTTTTTTATCCTTCGCACAACCATTGAAATTTGAAATGGTTTTATTCTGTAGTAATAAACCAAACAGACAACAGACACCTGAATATGTCGCTCAACAAGCACTTCGCCGCACATACCCTCTCCCAGGGGAACACCGCCACATTCCCACCTCAACCAGACATCGTCGAAGTCGCAAGTGGTCTCTTTGAAGGTCACTCCCCTCAAGTGACAGAGAACACGGTCCTTTGTATCCAGGCTTGCCCAAGTCAACTCGGTGAAGGGGATGTGAGTTCTAACCTAAGGCACAAGCATGACAACGAGAAGAACAATCAGGGTTGTGAGAAGTGGCTCGAGATTCTCACCAGCGCAGGTAGCGTCTACAGCACAACACTTTCAAGGGAAGAAAGAATGCGGATGTACAAGATGAATGAAGATGGAACAATCGACGTCTACAACAAGCAAAAGGACGAAGTTCCAGAAGAAAAGGAAACCTTGAAGAATTTCCTCGAACACTTCGGAATGGATACAGAAAGGGTGAAGGTTATGAAGGTGGCATCTGCCTACGGAGCAACCTACATGGCAGATATGCTGTCACTGATCATGACCATGGAAACAATGTTCAACACTGGAGTTTTCAAATCCAAATGGTTCTCCCCCGAGGTCGTCAAAGCAGGGTCCGGACGCATCCAACCAGTTGAGAAGGAAGATGGTAAGATTTGGACACCAATTGAGGGAAACGACTACCTCTACTTCACCCCATCGGCAGAAGGCGAAGGTGTAAAGATTATGAAGTATGGAGGGGACTTCTCCGATATCTATTCAAAACTACAAGAACTTCTTTCACTTGAAGAAAATGAAGCAAAGGCAGACCTGAGGAAGATGTTCGGTTTCTGTAGTGTTTATACACGCTACAGTGACGTTTGGATCAACGACATTGATGATGCCCTGACAATCTATATGATCCTCAACGCATATAGTCACACAACACTCAGTGAAGGTGAAGAAAAGGTCAAGTCTCAACTTGAAGGGATCACATCAACATTCTTTCAATAATCTCGAAAATAATCCCAATTTTCATTCACATAACTAATTTCTTCCATATTTAAACCAAATTTCCAATCAAAAATTAAATTTTTTTTAAATGCTTCTTTAATATCTATATAACCTAAATTTTTATTATTATCATTCGTTATATCACCATCTTTATAATATGTAAAGTGTCCATGTCGGTATTCTTTATACCATTTATTAAATATAATTAACACTATTGCACTTTCCATTTTTCTAAGTATAACTATAATGGAGGAAAAAAATGCATATTAAACTCATTTTTTTCAAAACTCAAAGAAAATATAAAAAAATTATTCGGAGAACCTAGTAAAGATGTACATTCACATAGGATATTCAATATAGCATACATCGATGTTATAGCTACATTTATAGGGGCATACTTACTACAGAAATTATTCTTTCCTAAAACAAGATATATTAAAGTATTATTTTATTTATTTTTATCGGGTATAATTTTACATCGTTTATTTGATGTTAGAACAAATGTCGATAAATTATTATTTTGATTTATTAATATACTTCCTTTTATGACCATATGTTTGACCGAAAAATCCCAATATATCAATGAATAGTTTCGTTGGATTCCATCTTAAAAAGATGCCTTCATCAGAACATGCATAATCATATGGATATGAGTGATGCCAATTATGCCAACCTTCTCCAACTGTTAATAAAGATACCCATTTATTTTCAACAGGATTTATATTTTTACGAAAGGGTCTATCTCCAAACATATGTGCTACAGAATTTACACACCATGTTGCATGTGATTGAATTGTCCACCTTAAAAATCCCAATAAAAATAATCCCTTCATAAATGAATCATAATATATATAGGTATAGATACCAGGTAGTATATAGGATAAGAATAGGTCATCATATGGCCATAATATTTTATCTAACATCACTATTTTATCTTCTTTTAAATCAATAAGATCGAGTTTATTACCTTCTTGGATAATACTTTCATCTTTTTTTAAAAATAACCATCCCATATGTGAAAAGAAAAATCCACGATTAATATTATGGGGGTCCAAATCTGTATCTGAAAACTTATGGTGAATTCTATGATCACGGCACCAAAAATATATTGAACCTTGATTTGATGCAGATGCCAATATCATCAACAATACTTTCGCAGGAGTCTTTGCTTTATAAGATTTATGGGACCATAATCTGTGAAGTCCAGCAGTTACACCAATACCGCATAGTTGATACCAAATAAATATATGAAGTAAGTCATTATATGTTTCTATATAATTAAACGCATATAAAGAACATATGTGATTTAGAATAATAAATCCACCATTTATATAATTAATCTCATCAATAATTTTCATATTTTAATATATTTAGTCTTTATACTTTAAATTATATTTTAAAATATATTTATTTTTCTTCTTGTGGTAGTCATCATTATAAATTGATAAAAAAGATTTATAAATGAAGAAAAACCATCTTTCAAATACCAGCGTTTTCCATACATTATTAGTCTGAAAAACGATATTTATAAAAAAATATGTTATAGGTGTTCTTAGAAACATTAGTAATTTAATTTGCTTATATTTTATGTAATTCCGTAATGTTCCTAAAAGGGGGGTAATAAGATATAATAATATCATAATAATTAATATTTAAGAATTTATTCTTAAATAAAGATAAAATGTACTATAACCGTGAAAAAGAATTACATAAGCAGAGAAAATATCGCGAGGGTTGGAATATCTCGAAGAAATATACTGATATATTGATGCAACATAGTGAAAACGACCGTAATATCGATATGTGTTTTGCTATTCATAGTCAATATATGAATGAATTAAAGACAAGGAATATCCCTAGAAATAAAAAAATTAATTATGTCCAATGTTGGAATACATTACTTAACACATTACTTCGAAATCCTAAAATTAATGTTCAAAGAGGTGCCCTTAAGCTCCTCCATCAAACAAACGTTCAACGGTCTTGCGTGAATTAGAGAAAAACCGTTCAACCTTATCATAACATTTCTTATACATAAACCGGTCAGTATAAGAAGATTGTAGGTTATAAGTGAGAATGCATGTACATATATCTAATTTACAGGGTGGGTAATTTTTATTGTATCGAGGGTAAGAAAGTAGTTTCTTAGTAGCGGTGTTCATTTTCTTTCTTTTCTTATATTTTTAAAATAAATATAAAAACTTCAAATTTACTTAAAATAATAATATAAAATAATAATAAAATGATGAGACATACTGCCGTAGATATGGAAAATAGTGAAAATTTACTTGGTCCAAGTGAAGATTCTTTTTTTTATTCGAGAAAAAAATGTGTTGTGACAGCATGTTTACTTATCCTTTCCTATGGACTTTCATATGGTCTTGGAGTTTACACTGGATATAAAGCAAATTATTGCGATGGTTCGGGTTTAACCTTTCACTAATGGGATGTATTTACATTCATATTATTCCAACTGTCTCCAGGTAAGAGAGTCCCATCCCAGTAGTGATGCTTTGATTTTGCAGCTTTAGGTTGCATAACACCATATCTTACAGTATCCGTCGGGTTGCCCACACAGTTGGCGGTGTCCGAGGTACTGCAGTCTGTAGCGCCGCTGGTGGTATATATGCGTGTCGGGTGTACAAAAGCGCCCCCCACCGTCTTGTGGGCGGGCCATTCATTGTCACTTTTAACAGTATTTCTTTTAGGACAAACACGTCTTGATTCTGTGAGATTGACAATTACTTGACCCGCTATCCTACTTGAATGGTCATCAGTCTGTCCAGAGGCAGGGCCTATCCAATTGCCACCACATCTGAGATTTCTATAACAATCATCTAAAGCATTATTGACTGGAAGCGTCGTGCAACCCGCCCTATTTCGTCCATTCCCATCGGCGCCCACGCCCGAGGCCCAGGGGAAGAGACCCACATTTCCTGCTTGATGGAGGCCTGGATTTGCCCCGCCGGAGGGATGCCATGTTCCCCAGTCGTTATAGTCGTTGTCCTTACGATGTGTCCCATATGCCTTAACGTTGTCAACCGGACAATAATCTTTATCTACACCGGCAAGTAATATATCTTTTCGTTTACTATAGTCACCTTTCCATTTATTAGCAAGACTAGTCGCATTATTCCGCTTATAGCCATTGCCGTCCCAGTTACGCACGCCTGGGAACTGATCACCACCCTCGTCGTTGCGATTAAGTTTGGTGGCATCATTGTCTGCAGGCGCTGTTAACCTGGTTTTGCTCGTGTGTCTCTTCCCCCCCGAATATCTATGTTCCTCTGGAAAATTCGCTCCAGTTACATAATGGAGGTAGGTAGGTCTGACATGGTATTCACTGGCAACCATATTAGGGATATCTGACCCATCGGGCCATTTTCTATGTTTGTGACATCTTGGATTTGCCTCGGTACCAACGTTAGACCTACCGTCATTACCGTATACACTGAAAGATCCACAATCATCGTCGTTATCACAAGCAGTTTTACATTCTGTTGCAGATATCTGCACACGACTTCCATCATCAATTATAGTTTGTGGTAGGTATGCACCCGAACTATAGTTCGTCCTTATACCATTATGATATTCTTCTCCTACACACATTCTAGCATAATTATTAGTAAGGTCTTGTTCGCAACATGCTATATCACCTCCTGTATCCTGCGCGGTATCCGAACTATTCGGATGTTGGTTCACAGCAGAGACCCTCGCTCCAGGTTTCAACTTGCCTCGATGCGAAGCCCGTGTATAATCCTTATTTTTACATTTCCCATTTGTCCAACCTATCGCTGAATCCGTACAAAGTTTCCCTTGGCAGCAATTTTCCTGTGAGATTGGATCATTAGGCTGATTGGGTTTCTTTTCACTCCATTCTTCACACGTAAATTCAGGTGTATTAGCACATGTCTTAGGCTCACAACAGTTTACATCAGATACATCCTCATTAGGTTGAGGATTTTTTAGACTCTTATCACTGGGACATTCATAACTTACTTCAGAACATTTTTTAGGTTTACAACATGTATTTATTGCGGAATCGGAAGTCGCTTTAGTACTGTCATATTCTATATAATCACCATCAGTAATATTGACCCCTTGAATCAATTGTGGCGTCCCACCATCTGCTACAGAATCCCCAAATTCTTCAGAACATTGCCCTGATTGTGAATAATCTTCCTCACAAGAACGATTTGTGCAACAAGCACCGTCGGCTGGTTTTTTTTTGGCGGGGGTCGTTCCGGCAATATCATCAAGACCACTAAAAGGAATAATTTTTTCTGGTACAAATTTTTTAGCATCCCCACATGTTGTCGATACACCGCTATCAGACATAGCGCTATACTCATCACATGTTAGGGGTGTACAACATGTTGACAACTCATCAGCAGCATCAAATGGCTTTAATGTACCTGTGGGTGATAATTTCAGATTATAATATGCGCAATTTTTTTTCATATCAGTACTAATAGGATCTGCACCCTCGGGACGTGATGTTTTTTCACTATCTGTAAGGTCATTATATTCCTTGCTTAGATTACCTGCGTGGAAACATTGACTCCCAGCGGTAGGCGTTTCACTACCACTACACGATGAGTCTTCAAAGTAATAGTCAGAACACCGTTTTTCATCGCAGCATTCGTCTACGGTATTACCTCTAGCCAAACTGTCTTTGGCTGTTTTTGTATTTTGTGAACTAAAAAGACATTTACTGTTAGTCCACTGATTGTCAGAGCATAGTTTATCTACACAACATTCATCTGCTGTATTTCCCAAAATACTTCCATCTGTTGTAAATTCTTTTGTAGCTGGACATGATAAACCGGATACCCGTGGCCCACTCCCAGACTGATCCGCCGTGTTAGCCACACATGTGTCCATTTCACAACATATTTCTTTAGTATCTCCACGAATATTTCCGGAGACAGGTTTCATACCTTCGGCGCCACAAGTGGATGCGTCCCATGAATTTTCAGTGCAAGTATTCATAATACAACAATCTTCTAAAGTAGTGCCTCTTGGATTACCGGGGCGATTAGAATGACTATCACCACATGATACATCTGACCCATCTCCGGGAAAACACAGTGGTTTGAGATCACAACAATCATCATTTGTCCTTCCTTTATCAGCATTTGCCTTTAATGAATACCCTACATCACAAATATTTGAATCACATAAGACATCAAAACAACATTCTTCGGTGCTATTGCCCCTCGCACCTGGTATTGGGTCTTTAAACTCGTCAATATTACAAATGTCTGTAGGGCATACTTGTTTTTGACAACACGCTTCTTCAGTTGAACCTATTTCTCCAATGATTGGTTCAAGATCCCCCGGACATTCATAAACATCACAAAGGGTCTCCCCTCCATTATCAATAACTTCTTCATTGTCAGTAACTTCTTCATCGCCACTGGTTGCTATAATTATGGTAATAACTATTATAGTAACCACAACCCCAATACCTACCATCATCGGTGTGGATAATTTTAACTTCATTCTATCTATATATATATATAGAAAAATAAAATAAAATATATAAATAAAAATAAATACTTAATTATTTAATTTACTTCCAGTGTATTTACTCATCAAATACACCTCCAATCATTTCCGGAAGTACTATGCGATGTTCCAGTAGGACACGTACAATTATTCTGGTTTGTTCCCCATCCTATATTAAAACTTGTCCCTGATATACATTCTTGCGTTTCAGGAGGAGTACATTCAACTCCTGCGGGGGATTCAGTAGTGACTTTCTTTTTACATTTATTCCCGGTCCCACTTGAATCCCATTCACATTGATAATATCCAGTCGAAGAATTACTATGTTTCGTATATGCTGCTCCACATTTTTGTTCGGTTAGAGTGGCGTCGTGCCCTCGATTAGCTCCAGACCCACTCCAAAAATCCATACCACAACCTGAGTTCTCAGCACCCTGATTAAGTTGTCCTGTACACGTAGGTGGTTCATATTCACAACATTCGGCAACGGTTTTGCCCGCTTGTCTTTCTGAAAGGGATAGACCACTTTTATAAACCATTTGCCCAACACCCGTAGGGGTTGGTTGAGAACTACAACCAATCCAGTCTTCATTACTTGTTTCAGATAAGGGACTAAAATCCGCTATACATGATAAATCACGACAACATTCTGGTGCTGAAATACCTCTGGCGGTTCGACCAGATATTACTTGTGGAGGGGAGCATAAAGGTGGATCATGTGAACTACATAAGGGTGTCATGGCACTTTCCAAAGGGGTCCATTCCCCCAATGAGCTACTGGGTAAACCACCACCCATATCATCACCCGTTAAAACAGTTACATCTCTATTACCTCGACCTGTTCCTGGGTTTCCAGATCCGAACGCTGCATTTCTTTCTTGTGCCATGGCACTAAATCTATCTTCATCACTTTCCTTTGTGAACCACCAAATTGCGACGACTGCTGAAACTACGAAAACTACAATACCTAGAATAGCAATCGGATGCATATTAATAATATTATATAATTATACAATATTATATTATAGGAATATAAGGGTATAAGAATAAATATTATTCGGAAATAAAATGTAATTAATCACTTACACAACTCCAGATACCCCTGTGGGTAGTTGTGTAATTTGTATGACTTGTTTCTACTGAACCCTCTGGACACACACACTCACCTGGGTCTGAGGCGTTTGGGGTTATAGCCGTCCGGTGATGAGCTAGTTGACCATACCATGTATCTCCGGCTGGAGCCGCCTCGCCAGTCGGCGCTGTCTCTGAGACCTCACATAATGTTGGTGTTTCTACACCTGACCCCCCATCTTCACAACTCCAAACCCCCGGTTGGGTGGTATCATAACTCGGATGACGTGTTCGAGTGGTACCAGATGGACATAGGCATGTATGGTTTCGACCAAACCGCCCACCATACCAGCGAGTAGGGGATACACCATCTGTTCTAGCTACTCCATTCTTTATTGGACTCCTCTCACATGGTGTTCTACCCACCGGTTGCTGTGGACCACTGCTTGTGGTGGTAGTAGTGGTTCCATCACTGGTAGTTCGCGTTGATGTGCCTCCACTTGTGCTAGTTCTAGTTCTAGTTCTGTTACTTTCGCTGCTGTCGCCAGACGGCCATAAAAGTACCGCCAAGACCACCACCACCATCAACGCCCCTACCACTAAGAGCGCCATCTTTGGTCTCTCTCTCGCTGCTACTACCGGCGCTGCGAGTACCCTTCCTGATGTCGCGACGGTGGCAACAGCCCCTCCCCCTATTAAGTTCCATAAATTGTCCATTATATATATATATATATATATATATATATTATATTATTTATAAGAATAAGGAAAATATTAAAAATAAATTATATCATTCTCCCACTTCTGCGTCCGCACATTTCCAACGCATGTCTCCTGTGTGAAATTGAGTGACATCATCAGTCCGCCCTCCAGTGGCCGCAGGCTGGGGGATGTATCCATCGGGTTCATTGGGACATTTACATTGCATTCTTTCAACGTCCCTGGCTAAGAAATTTTGGGTATTTCGGGCTCCACCAGGCTCTCCATGCCAAGTAGGACTACCTTCACATAGGGCGGGTGAAGGGACAATACATTCTACTATATCTGATTTATCAGAGTTATTCCACTTATTACATGCTGCGCCATTCGTGCTTAACATACATTGTAAATAGTCTGTTGATGAGTTTGTTTCATCTTTTGTATAGCGTTTATCGCAGCGGGTAAGATTTCTACCGTCAGAGTGTATATTACATGCTGTTACAAAACGACCAACACATTGTGAGGGACCAAGTGCCGGGACGTCCGGGTCACCGGGAGGAGCGACGGGTAGACCACCAGTGGTTTCACCAGTCGCCGCTGCTGGCTTGCTGTCAAAAACACCCAATGCCCAAAGTAGAAGTCCGGTCAGCACCAGCCCTATGAGGACCACTGCGGCAACTGGTTTGATGTTAGGAACCTTTGCTTCCGTTTTTCCATCTTTTAAATTTCCCATTATATATATATATATATATATA
>CETP01210762.1_pt1 | contig 10076 bp, 6 predicted proteins | sample 531311 | NCBI WGS metagenome assembly CETP01 (sample SAMEA2622657, study PRJEB7988) | marine metagenome | biome: marine biome (ENVO:00000447); feature: surface water layer (ENVO:00002042); material: "saline water (ENVO:00002010), including plankton (ENVO:xxxxxxxx)" | depth 5 m | reverse complement strand
GTGTGCTTTCATTCTAACATCTAACGTTCGAATACCTCTTTCTAAAAGATAACAGTTGTGCGGATCCGCACTTCCTCCGAAGTGAACTTTTTTGGGAAAGATTTTCGCAATAATTTCTTTATTGCCTACAATTGCACCTCCAATAATATCTGAATGTCCACCCAAATATTTTGTGGTAGAGTGAATTACAACGTCTGCACCCATTTTTATTGGGTTAATTGCCCAAGGAGTAGTAAAAGTATTATCAACAATTAAAAGTAAATTATGTTTTTTTGCTAGTACTGAAAAAGCTTCAATATCACAGACTTTCAACACTGGATTAGTTAAAATTTCAATGTATAGAATTTTTGTATTAGGTTGAATAGCTGCTTCATATGAGCTTACGTCTCTCATGTCTGCCATACTTACTTCAATTCCAAGACGAGGAAGGTCTTCGGTCATTAATCCATAAGTTCCTCCATATACGTCGGCGCTAGCAACAATATGATCACCTTGTGACATTAAGGCTAATAATGTGGTACTAATTGCTGCCATTCCACTTGCAAAAACTTCCCCATCCTCTGCCATTTCAAGTGAGGCAATTTTTTGAGCCACGGCTTCTGAATTCACACTTGACAATCTCGAATAAATCAGAGTATGTTGGGCTCCAGCAGCCCAACCGGCGTAGGTTTCTTCGGTTAATTGATAAGTTGAGGATTGAAAAATAGGAGTGTTTACTGAACCATCATAATGCTTAGTACCTTCATGGACAGCTCGCGTAGCAAACCCCTTGTCTTTATTTTCTCCGCTCATGATATTGCGTATCGGTATACCACTTCAATTGAACGCTAAAAAAAAAATTTTTTAATTAACCTTCGTACAGAGTATTAATTGAATGCAGACTAGTTCGAGCGACAATGTAAAAAAATGGGAATTACCTATCGATTCAGGACCATTACCAGAATCAGACACCCATTTTGATGTAATTGTTGTTGGAGGGGGTCCTGGTGGAAGTGCAGCGGCATCATATGCAGCAATTGCAGGTAACAAAGTCCTACTTTTAGAAAAAAAATCTTTTCCTCGTGACAAGGTATGTGGGGACGCAGTAGGAGGTAAATCGTTAAGAATTGTCACTGAATTAGGAGTTAAAGAATTAATTGAAGACACTCCTCACAATAGAGTAACAGGTATTAAATTCTCTTCACCAGGGGGTCAGAGTATTACTTGTTCTTTACCAATGGAAGAGATCAAGAATAAAGAAGCAGGTTATGCTCTACCTCGTCTCCAATTTGATTATATGATGTTCAAGAAAGCCACCGAATATGTACTATCGGGGGGAGGTTCTGTAATTCAAAATTTTAATGTCGAAGAGGTATTATTTCAAGAAAGTGATATCAAAAAAATAACAGGGATTTCAGGAATAGTTGGAAGGGAAAAAGATGAAAAACTAATCTATCATGCTCCTTTAATCATTGGTGCTGGAGGATTTAATTGTCCAGTAGCTAATGTAGTAACAAGAGAATGTAATAATGAACCAATGAGAGATGATGAACATTATTGTGCAGCATATAGAGAGTATTGGACGGATGTAAATGGAATTGAAACTAGTCAAGAGCCGATTGAAATCCACTTTATAGACGGTGTATTGCCAGGTTACTGGTGGATATTTCCCGTAGGTAAAGATCCTAAAGGAAATGTGATTGTTAATGTAGGAATTGGAATGGTTGTTTCGGAAATGAATAAGAGATCAATTAATTTGAGGAAATTACAAACATCAATAATTGAATCTCATGAACACTTTTCAAAGAAATTTAAGGGGGCATCAATGATAAAAGGATCAGGAAAAGGATATCAATTACCATTTGGAAGCCCCAGGAAAAACCCCCCTTCGTATCAGCCTAGAAGGTCATCAATGGCTGGAGCTATGTGTGTTGGAGATGCTGCTGCACTAGTAGATCCATTTTCAGGAGAGGGCATAGGAAACGCTTTGCTGAGTGCAAAAATCGCAATTAGTTATTTTGATAAGGATAAGCATAAAAATGGATTCCCTCAAGAATTATCTGAAAAATATATGACTGAAATTTGGGATACATTGGGGCCAGAATTATCCAATAGTTTCAAGCTCCAAAAAATGGTTAGAAAGAAATGGTTGATGAATTGGGTCATTCGCAAGGCTAATAAAAAACCCGAACTTAAAGATCTTTTAGAACAATCATTAAGTTCTAAAGAGGCGCAAGAAGAATTGAAGAGTACTTGGAAGTTATTGAGGCTTTTACTATTTTAAGTGATAATATGAATAAAATTTTACAGGGTATCAAAGCAGTATTTATGGATCTTGATGGCACGCTTTATCTCGGGGATAAACCTATTGACGGAGTGAATGATTTTTTATCAAGACTGACCGAAAGAGGAATAAAAAAATTTTACCTGTCCAATAATTCAAGTCGTTCAAAAAAAGATTATATAAAAAAGCTCGCGGATTTTGACATTAATGCAATTGAGTCTGAAATCCTTCTTTCGACTGACGATCTATTAGGGTGGTTAAAGAATAATGATTTTTCTAGAACATATACAATCGGCACCAAATCAATGTGCAGTATGTTAGAAGAGCATGGAATTCAGACATCATCAGACAAGCCAGAAATAATAGTACTTGGATACGATACCGAGATAAATTATGATAAACTTACCAAATCATCAATTTTTCTTCACAAAGGTATACCACTTGTAGCAAGTCATCCGGATACAGTTTGCCCTTCACCAGAAGGAGGATTGCCAGATGTAGGTGCTTATCTAGCCTTGATTGAAGCGACTACAGGAGTTAGGCCAGTTCATATTTGTGGAAAACCTAATCCTGGAATGCTACTCCATAAAATTAGTGAGTTAGGACTTCAACCTAATCAGGTTGCTATGATTGGTGATAGATTGTATACAGATATCGAAATGGCAAATAGAGTAGGTTGCCTATCAGTTTTAGTTTTGACCGGTGAAGCGACAAAGGAAGATGCAATGTTAGCCGAACAAAAAGTTGATATTATTGTAAATTCAGTTTCAGAACTAGCGATTTGATAATATTAATTCTGGGCCGTTTTTATCATAACAATAAGGACAGCAGATTTCCAGAATATACTCCGTAGATTTCATTTCTTCTTTTGTTAAGGGCTCTCGGCAAGCAAAACACATTTCATGTTCTGTTTCTGTCAAATCTTTCCCAATGGATACACGTTGATCGAAAACAAAACAATCACCATTCCAATGGGCTCCATCCGTTTCTCTAAAATAACCTAGAATTCCACCTTTAATCTGGTATACATTTTCCCAACCTTGGTCTTCCATAACCAAACTAGCTTTTTCACAACGGATACCTCCAGTACAAAACATGACTAGGGGAGTTGTTTTATCTTGATCTAGTTTTTTTATTGCTTCAGGAAACTGTCTGAAAGATTTTATATTCAAATCAATAGAATTCTGAAAGGTACCTAATCTTAGTTCGTAATCATTTCTTGTATCCAGAAGAATTAATTCTCGGCCATCATCCAACCACTCTTTTAATTTGTTAGGTTCAATATATCTTCCTTTACGCTGAGAGGGTTTTATTTCGTCTAGTCCTAATGCAATAATTTCCTTTTTTAATCTTACAAGCATCCTCCTGAAAGGTTGATAATCTGTATTTGTGATATGCAATGGGATATTTCTAAATCTCAAGTCTTTGTCTAAGAACCCAATAAATTGTTCTATGGATGTCTTCTCACCTGCAAGATAGAAATTTATTCCATTAGTGCTGAGTAGAATTGTACCTTTGAGATTTAATTTTTCGGTAATATCTTGAAAAGGCCGCCTTAATTTATCTCTATCTTCAAGATTAATAAAGCGATACCCAGCAATATTAACAATTTGATTTATCATATTTGTACACATACGTCTAACAGCCTCTTCTATATTATTATTTTATTTTACTTGGCGAAATATCCTGAAAATATAACCTTACATTGATTTAAAAGAATTTAAGCGCCCCTGCCGGGATTTGAACCCGGGTCGCAGCCGTGACAGGGCTGCATGATAGGCCACTACACTACAGGAGCAACACATAGCCCAAAAAGAATTCATATTTAACCAACTCTCAATAAAAATATAACTCATTTTGCGAAGTTGTATTTAATTAGACCAGTCTCGGAGGTACGGTGCTTTGATGGTAGGGCCGAACAATTCACGCAGAAAAAAGAAAGTTAGGGCTAGTGAAGTCGACGAAATGCTAGCTGGTGCTTTTGGGATGGAAACAAATAAAAATGACGATTATACAGAGAAAAATCAAGTTGAAAAACTAGTAGATAGTAATCCACCTAGTAGATCTCCAATGAGGGGTCCACCTAGTGGTCCACCTGGTAGTCCTCCAACTAGAGGGCCCCCCAGTGGCCCCCCTAGTGGCCCCCCTAGTGGCCCCCCTAGTGGCCCACCTAGTAGTCCTCCAACTAGAGGGCCCCCCAGTGGTCCACCTAGTGGTCCACCTAGTAGTCCCCCATCTAAAGGGCCCCCCAGTGGCCCCCCTAGTGGCCCTCCAAGTCGAGTCCCCCCAACATCTCCGCCTGAGGTTTTTAATAGATCTGAGAACCCAGTAGAAACAGAATTTAAACCACCGTCTAAAGTATCGATTTTAGAAGAAGAACCTGAAGAAATTTTTGAGCAAGATAATGATGAAGAATATGAAGAATATGAAGAATATGACGAAATGGAAGAGGCTGCTTTGAATAAAATGATTAAAAAACCAATCACTGAGGATGTAGGGCCTACCGTGGAAGTACCCACTTCGATTGAATCGTTTGTGAATCCAGAGGAAATCGAAAATTTAAGAAATGAGAACGAAAGATTACGTAGAGGATTGGCCTCAGCTGGAGAAATAATTTCTGAAATTGAAGAAGTACCTTCTCCACCAATAGTCGGTCCAGATTATGTTGTTGCAGCTCACTTAGTATCAGACTTTATTAGAACTGGAAGACTTTTACATAGAGAAAGACTTGTTAGAGCAGCTCAAGGAAGCATTTCATTACTAGATCCAGATGAACCGGGCTTAGTTCATGCATCTAAATCAGGCTGCATGTTGGGGAGAATATTAGAAGGAGATATTGTTACAGGAAGATTGGGACAACCAGCACCAGAAAACGCCCCTTTAGATTGGCGAATCCATGAAGTTATGTTGGCATTTGCATCCTTACAATATGAAGGGCCAGCAGCGTGCATATATGCCCCCTCATCTCATGCAATTGCATTATCTCTTGATAAGAAATTGATTAAAATGGAGCCTGTGGATGAAATTGGCAAACAAAATTTTGGTAAAGCAATCATAGTAGATCCAAATTATGACAATATGGATGATTTCTTGAGGCAAATTACAGATGCTATGCGACAAGGTAATGGAAAAGCAGCCTGTATTAGAGGCGTTGGTGTTTATGCAGTTGGAAGAAACTTTGATGAAGCTTGGAATAATTGTGCAATTTTAGAACATAGTAGTGAGATAATTTTACTTTCTAGAAATTAGAACAAATTAATTTTTGAAACTGATAGTATGTTTTTAGAAGCTCTATTCACAGTCTTAACATTGTTAATTATTGGTTTAGTCACACCGGGTCCAAATAATATTACCTGTATCACCCATAGTGCAGTACATGGAAACAACTCGAATTATAATTTAATTTTTGGAATGGCTACTGGTTTCGTTACAGTACACTTCATCGTTGGATTATTAGTTTCATCTTTAGACGAAAATAGTATTATTTTTGATGTATTACATTATTTTGGATTATTATTTATATTCCTATTATCATTAAGAATATTTACTTTGAATCCTTCACAAATAAATACGAAAATAGAAACTCATTCTGTCTTCGAACTGATGAATAAGGAAGTAAAAAATATTCCAATTTTAGGTTTCAAAACAGGGTTATTAATGCAATTTATCAATGGTAAAGAGTGGGCATTTGTATTTACTATAATGTGGCTTGCATTAGAAGGGTTTGGAGGGGGTTGGTTAGGAATAATATTAATCACTACTATTACAACGACGGGTGGAGTAATTGCTATGTTCACTTGGACATTCATCGGGGGAAGGTTGGTAAACATTGTTTCAGACCAAAAAAGAGGCAAATCAGTTTTTATGACTTTAGGGGCATTATTATTTACTTTAGGATTTTTACTTTTAATTAAGGGCCCTCAATTACTCTGATTGATTAGCCCAAGAATTCATGATTAATGATTCTGCGAATTGGAGATGTTCTGCAATAGTACCTTGTTTAATTCCCAATATTTCTGCCAAATCTCTTTGTTTACAGAGTCTTGGGCTTTGATAATATCCATTTTTAACAGCAAGATTAACAATCTCACTCCTCCTTTTTGGAAGTTTAGGAGCAGCAATACTGTTACCTTTCAGATTTTTACTGATACTGATTTTAATTGTGGAAGGTAAGAGTTCGAGGATTTCATCTCTAAATTTTTTTAAACCTTTTGACGTGCCGAGAACAGTTAGAAATAAACCACTATATTTTGATATAGTTGAAGGAGTATGAATCCAAGTTTCAGGGTTAGAATGTATTAACATTGGAATCGGACCCTTGGTATAAGCCGAAAACAGTGCAGACGTTTGATTATTTTCTAGGATCTCTGTGATTTCAAAAGCCTCCAATTGATCAAACCTTTCTATAGCGTTAGGATTATTGAATACGACTCGAAATAATATTTCAGGGAATTTTCCTTTGGTTGAAATAGTTGAAATAGTTTCAAACTGTTCAAAAATATCCATTATTTGATTACCTGGTAGTAATTTTGCCTGCTCAGGAGTTACTTTCAATTGTAAAAAACGTAATGATGTCATTTCAACAACCTATCATTATAGGGATGTGATATAATAATGTTATCAATTTGGATGTGTTTATGCAGACCAAACTATCTGTAAATAAGGCAATTTTTTTAACATTAATAATGATTTTAATGACACAAACTGGTTATTTAGAAAACATCTCTAATTTTGAAGAAATAGAAGAAAATAATTTTGAAAAATCTTCTTCGAATGGTGGATCTAATAATCTCATTTCTAGTGTTGAGGGGGCCGACCTTTTTGTTGGTGAAGAAATTGAAAATATTACTTTCCAATACGATTCAAGTGCGGCAAGCGGCTCAGGTAGTGGTGGCTCTGGAACTTCTGGAATCACAACATATGGCAATGGAAGCACTTGGAATGCAGTTGATTTGAGAGGTAGTCAAGGCAGCGATCCGGGGAATTTCATGTTCATGGCCGTCGGTGACACGCTCTACTTCGATGCCGACAACGGAAGCAGCGAAGGAAGAGAATTGTGGGCGCATGACACCTCCAACGACTCCACTTGGCTAGTGGCTGACATCTGGCCTGGTATGGCAAGTAGTAACCCTGGACAACGCATGGTTGCCCTCATTGGCGACACCCTCTATTTCGATGCTAATGATGGAACCAACGGTCATGAATTATGGGCGCATGACAGCTCCAATCATTCCACCTGGCTAGTGGCGGACTTAAGTTCCGGCTCCGGCTGGGGTAGCGACAGCCAACCTGGTTTACGGATGGCCGTAGTTGTCGGTGACACCCTCTATTTCGATGCCTATAATACAACTACAGGAAGAGAATTATGGGCACACGACACCTCAAACCATTCCACATGGCTTGTAACAGATCTAGTAACAAATACAGGATCTTCAGGCAATCCCGGCCAGTTTATGAGTCAACTGATCGGCGACACCATCTTTTTCGGTGCCGAAGCCGACGGCGTCAGTGGAAGGCAATTGTGGGCACATAGCACGGCCAATGGAACCACTTGGTTGGCCGCTAATTTAACGGCTTATTCGGCTAATCCTGGTTACAAATTGAGTGTGGTCATTGGTGACACCTTCTACTTCGACGCCATGGATCAAACCGACTACAACATTTATGCTTACAATACCGTGAATCATTCCGCATGGCCAGTCGCTGATATTGCAACTGTTGCTGTTGGTAGTCCAAATCCAATTGACACCGTCTTGAAGGCCAGTAGTAATGCCCTTTACTTCTCATTCGACGACGGAAGCACAGGAAAAGAATTGTGGGCTTTCAGTTTCACAAATCACTCAATTTGGCAAGTGGCTGATATCAGAAGTGGTGGTGCCGATAGTTACCCTGCAGGAGGTATTGTTGTTGACGACACACTTTATTTTTCAGCTGACGATGGATTCACTGGCATTGAATTTTGGGGGTATAGCGAAATCAATGGCACAACTTGGCAAGTAGCCGATTTAGCCAGCAGCACATATGGCAATACCAATTCTATTCCTGGAGCCCATTTCATGGAACTCATCGGTGATACCATCTACTTCGATGCACTAGGCGACTACCAACAATCAACAACTGTTGGTAGAGAAGTATGGGCTTATGATACATCAAATCATTCCATCTGGCCAGCGACATCCAATTCATTTACAGGAAGTTGGACAGGTCCATCAGGACCGGTCGCTTTCATCAACGACACGCTTTATTTAGCTGCACGTTCTTCCCTCAATGGAGCAATACAAAATGAAGTCTATGCTCACCAACCTTCTGAGATAGCAGCACAACCCGGCGGTTCAAGCAGCGGCTCAAACTCTGGAACCTACAACGGCAACGGAACCGTATGGTTTACCAAGGATATCAACCCAGGAAACGTTGGTTTCGGCAGTTGTTGCTCGCTCACAGCCGTAGGTGATACAATCTTCTTCACGGCTAATCCTGGGGCTGGCAGCTATGAACTGTGGAAGAGCGATGGATCAGAGGCTGGTACTGTGATGGTGAAGCAACTTACTCTAGGCTCTGAACCACTTACAGAATTGATAGCCGTTGGCGACACCTTATTCTTCCGAGGCGACGACGGAACCCACGGCAGAGAGCTGTGGAAGAGTGATGGAACTGCGGCAGGTACTGTGATGGTCAAGGACATCAACCCGGGAAGCGATGGAATCGTCTCTTATACGATGAGCAACAATGCGAGACACGGACAGTATCAGAAGGTCATCGGCGACACCCTATACTTTATCGCCGATGATGGAACCCACGGCAGAGAGCTTTGGAAGAGCGATGGAACTGCGGCAGGCACTGTGATGGTCAAGGACATCAGTACAGACATAACCTCCATCACTGGTCTCAGCCAAATAGGCGATACTCTATACTTCTCTGGTTATACTTATCCGGGCACAGGCTGGGAATTGTGGCAGAGCGATGGAACTGCGGCAGGCACCGTGATGATTAAGGACGCAAATACCCCCAACTGGATGAGGATTGAGGACCTTACAGCCGTTGGCGATACGCTCTATTTCGATGCCAATGACGGAGTCCATGGAAACGCACTGTACAAGAGTGATGGAACAGCGTCAGGCATTGTCATGCTTAAGGACATTAACAATATGAACACAAACTTTCATGAAGATGACCTCGACTGGTTCACAGCTTTCGGTGATACGTTATATTTTTCAGGTGAAGATGGAATCAACGGCCAAGAGCTGTGGAAGAGCGATGGAACCGTGTCAGGCACTGTGATGGTCAAAAACATCAATCCTGGTGTTTCTGATGGTATTGATGCTTTTGCCACGATTACATCCACCAGCGATTATGTATTATTCCGAGCCGATGACGGAACCCACGGTACAGAGTTGTGGAGAAGCGATGGAACAACATCAGGCACTGTGATGGTCAAGGATATTCTGACTGGAAGCCAAAGCAGTAACCCCAATCATTCCGGCTCTTTCATACCAGTCTTAGGCGATACAGTTTTTTTAGCGGCGACAGATAACAGCGGCAGAATGATGTGGCAGAGCAATGGGACCGACTCAGGCACATTCAAGGTTTCAACCCTTATGCCATCATCCATCACATTCGCAGGTAACACTGCCTTTTTTACAGCAGATGATGGAACTCATGGAAGAGAATTGTGGGTTTACGATCCAGTCAATATCACTGGACTAGATAGCGGCAGTGGCAGCGGCTCGGGCGGCGGTATAACCAATGTGACAGGTGCAACCTGTAGCGTTTCACCTGCACTGCCAAGCGGCTTGAATATCGACAGCAGCACGTG
>CETP01210773.1_pt1 | contig 10307 bp, 9 predicted proteins | sample 531311 | NCBI WGS metagenome assembly CETP01 (sample SAMEA2622657, study PRJEB7988) | marine metagenome | biome: marine biome (ENVO:00000447); feature: surface water layer (ENVO:00002042); material: "saline water (ENVO:00002010), including plankton (ENVO:xxxxxxxx)" | depth 5 m | reverse complement strand
GCCTATGCGCAATCAAACCTAATTGGTTTTTTAAATATTATTGAGCTTTGTAGACATAGTGATGTAGAAGGGCTTGTATATGCTTCAAGTTCATCAGTCTATGGTGGAAATAAGAAGATTCCATTTAGCATTGATGATAAAACAAATAAGCCTCTTGCTCTCTACGGGGCCACTAAGAGAGCAAATGAATTGATAGCTCACTCATATTCGCACTTATATGCTCTTAATACAACCGGTTTAAGATATTTTACTGTATATGGACCCTGGGGAAGACCAGATATGGCCATGATGATTTTTGCAAATAAAATTGTTAAAGGTGAAAAATTGCCCGTTTTTAATAACGGAAATATGAAAAGAGATTTTACATTTATAGATGATATTGTAGCGGGTACAAAATCTGCAATTAATGAAAATTATAAATGCGAAGTCTTTAATCTGGGAAACAACAAAAGCGAAAGATTAATGGATATGATATCCCTAATTGAAAAGGAGTTAGGTCAAAAAGCTATCATTGACTTTCAACCAATGCAACCAGGAGATGTCAAAGAAAGCTTCGCAGATATAAAATATTCTCAGCAGAAATTAAACTATATTCCATATACTTCAATTGATTCTGGCATACCGAAGCTGATTAATTGGTTTAAAGAATACTACAATCATTAATAAATAAAAAAGAGGAAAAAATATCAAATTAAAAAATTCAAATATTCTGGTTATCGGGGGCGCAGGATTTATTGGCAGTCATGTAGTTTCAGAATTACTAAAAACTGATGTTGGCAATGTTGTCATATATGACAACTTAACTAGAGGTAAAAAAAGTAATGTTGAAGAAAGTCTTTTAGACTCAAGATGCAGTATTTATAAAAATGGTGGAGATATAAGAGATGTCGATCTTTTGAATGATGCAATGAAAAATATTGATGGAGTTATTCATCTAGCAGCGATGTGGTTGTTGCATTGCAAAGACTATCCTAGAACAGCTTTTAAGGTCAATATTGAAGGAACCTTCAATGTTTTGGAAGCTTGCGTTAATAATAAAATAAAACGCTTAGTTTATTCTTCATCAGCTTCAGTTTATGGGGATGCAGCCGAAGTGCCCATGACAGAGAATCATCCTTTCAATAATAAAAATTTCTATGGAGCAACAAAAATTGCGGGAGAAGCGATGTGTAGGGCATTTTATGATCGCTATGGGCTAAGTTATGTAGGGCTACGGTATATGAATGTATATGGACCTCATCAGGATCAAACCGCCGCCTATACTGGTGTAATTCCAATAATGTTAAATAAAATTGATGCCAATGAGCAACCAATCATTAACGGTGACGGAAGCCAAGCTTACGACTTTATAGATGCTGAAGATGCTGGCAGGTGCAATGTGCTCGCTATGCAAAGTAAAATTACTGATGAATTTTATAACGTTGGAACAGGCATACAAACTAGCATTAAAGAATTATGTAACTTGATATTAGAATTAAAAAAATCAGAATTAGTTGTTCATTACAATCCATATAGTGCCGATGATGCAAGAAGATTGGTCCAAAATCGTATTGGTTCTCCTAACAAGGCGAAAAAAGATTTAAAATTTGAACATAAATTTGGTCTCCAAGAAGGATTAAACCGTTTAATAAAATGGAGAGAGGTTAATTCATGAATATACCGATCTCGCGTACTGAGCTACATGATGATGATATTAAAATTATTGAACAGCCATTAAAATCAGGTTGGGTAGTTCAAGGTAATTTTGTTAAAGAGTTTGAAGATCAATTTTCAGAATTTACAGGCGCTAAACATTCAATTGCGGTAACCTCTTGTACAACTGCGCTTCATTTATCTCTCGTTGCTTTGGGATTTAAAGAAGGTGATGAAGCTATTGTTCCAGCTTTTACTTGGATTTCGACAGCAAATGTAGTTGAGCATTTAGGTGGGAAAGTTATTTTTTGCGATATAGATTTGAAAACTTTTAATATTGATGTAAATCAAATTGAATCAAAGATAACACCAAAAACAAAAGCAATTTTACCAGTACATTTGTTTGGATTACCATCTGAGATGGACAAAATAAATGAAATAGCTGAAAAAAATAATTTGATAGTAGTTGAGGATGCTGCATGTGGATTTGGTTCATTGTATAAAAATGTTCACGTAGGTAATTTTGGCAATACAGGATGTTTTAGTTTTCACCCAAGAAAAGCAATTACCACTGGAGAAGGTGGAATGATAACAACCAATGATGATTCGCTAGCCCTAAAATTAAGATCTATGAGAGACCACGGTGCCGAGTTATCTGATTTTCAAAGACATCATGGTTCTAAACCATATCTCTTATCAGAGTATCCTTATGCAGGATACAACTATAGATTAACAGATATTCAGGCGTCAATAGCTACGACACAAATGAAAAGAGCAGTTTCCATTGTTGAAGAAAGAAAAAATATTGCATTGAAATATAACGAATCTTTAACAAATTTGAAGTTTTTTCAATTGCCATATTATGATGATATTCTCAACCACAGCTATCAATCATACCCCTGCATTTATGAAAATAATAATTTAAGTATAGATAATGTCAAAACTATTAATGAAAAACGAAATGATTTTATGGACCGTCTTCAGAATAGTGGAGTGTCTACAAGACCCGCTACACATGCTGTACACATGCTAGAATATTATAGTAAAAAATATGAAATCAGACCCCATGATTTCCCAAATTCTTATATGGCTAACGATTGTAGTATATCATTTCCTCTGTTTAATGGATTAAAAAAAGCTGAACAAGATTACGTTGTCCAAAAAATTCATGAAAGTTTAAATAAGTGAAAATCATGTTAGAAAAATTTAAAAATTTATTTGAAAAAAATCTAAAAACTCAAAGTGATGTTTATATTATCGAGGATAAATCATTGAAAGAAAATCAATCACAGACAAATAACATTTTCTCTGATAAATGGTCTAGCTTGAACGATGAAGGACTGGAGAAACAAAACAGAGCCTTTGATTTTCAAAAAAAATGGTATTTAAACTTGTATGGATTTGCAAATGAAAAAGAGCTTCAAAAATTTTTAGCCAATCAAAGCATTATTGTTGATGCTGGTTGCGGTCTTGGATATAAATCTAAATGGTTTTCAGATTTAAGCCCTTCTTCTATTGTAATAGGTATTGATTTTTCTGATTCAGTTTTTTTTGCGCAAAAAAAATATCAAAATAAAGAAAACCTTTTTTTTGTTAAGGGAGATATTGCAAATACAAAAATAAAAAATGAATCTATTGACTTTGTTAGCTGTGATCAGGTTATTCACCATACTGAGAATCCTCTATCGACAATGAAAGAATTGTCTAGAATATTAAAATTTAATAGCGAACTCGCTGTTTACGTATATGCAAAAAAAGCAATTCCCAGAGAGCTTTTAGATGAATACTTTCGCAAAAGAACTAAATCTGTATCAAATGATGAAATGTGGGAATTTAGCGAACAACTTACTGAACTTGGTAAAAGGTTGACAGATTTAAATATTGAATTTGAAACACCTTCTATTCCCCTACTGGGCATAAAAGGTGGAAAAATAGACATTCAGCGCTTTATTTATTGGAACTTTATTAAGTGTTTTTGGAATGAGAAATTAGGTAAATCAATCTCTATTAACACAAATTATGATTGGTATGCACCTTCAAATGCCGAGCGTTATTCAAAAGAAGAATTTTTAAGAATGATTAACATTTGCAATTTTACTGCAGAATATTTCCACTCTGAAGATGCTTGTTATAGCGGCAGGTTTGCTAAAACTTTATAATGTGTGGCATAGCTGGTATTTTTAATTTAAATGGCAATTCAGTATCTCCTGTTATTCTCAAAAAAATGACAGAATCAATTGCCCATAGAGGACCTGATGGTGAGGGTCATTATGTAGATGGATATGTTGGCTTTGGACATCGAAGATTATCAATAATTGACTTATCTGCTGCTGGAAACCAACCTATGATTTCTCTAAATAAAGAAATCGTTCTAAGCTATAATGGCGAAATATATAACTTTAGAGAACTTAGGGTTGAATTAGAACGATTAGGACATCAATTTCATTCACATACTGATTCTGAAGTAGTTTTAAACGCATGGGTTGAATGGGGGAAGGATTGTATTCACAGATTTAATGGTATGTTTGCTTTTTCAATTTGGGATAAAAAAAGAAAAAAAATTCATTTAGTAAGAGATCGTTATGGCATCAAGCCGCTATATTATGGATTTTGGGACAATATTTTGATATTTAGCTCAGAGCAAAAAGCAATATTTCAGCACCCAATTGCAAAAAAAGTAATCGATGAAAAAGCATTAATTGAATATTTTACATTTCAAAATATTTTTACCGATAGAACACTTTACAAAAATGTAAAAATAATTCCCCCCGCATCAATAGCAACGATTTGTTTTGGAAAGAAAGAAAAATTAAACATTCATCAATATTGGGATTATCATTTTGAGGAACCTAGAAAAACCACAAATATTATAGAATATAGGGAAGAATTAGATAGGTTGCTGAGACAAGCTGTCAGTAGGCAACTAATAACTGATGTTGAATTAGGTTCTTATCTATCTGGAGGTATGGATTCAGGAGCTCTTACTTCTCTTGCCTCAAGAGAGTTGCCTTACATAAAAACATTTACATGCGGTTTTGATCTTTCTTCGGCATCCGGTTTGGAGTTAGCCTTTGATGAAAGAGAAAAAGCGGAAGCAATGTCTGCACTATATAAGACCGAGCATTATGAAATGGTTTTGAAGGCTGGCGATATGGAGAGATGTCTGCCTAAGCTTGCATATCATTTGGAAGAGCCAAGAGTTGGGCAAAGTTATCCAAATTATTATGTCGCTCAATTGGCTAGTAAATTTGTAAAAGTTGTTCTATCGGGAACAGGCGGAGATGAATTATTTGGTGGATATCCCTGGCGTTATTATAGAGCTGTAAATAATAATAATTTTGAACATTATATAGATCAATATTATGTTTTTTGGCAAAGGTTAATTTCAAATGAAGAAACTAAGGAGATATTTAAACCTATTTGGAAAAATGTAAAAGATGTTTGTACTCGGGATATTTTTAGAAATGTTTTTTTAAATCATAAAAACGAGTTAAATGAACCTCAAGATTATATTAATCACTCTTTGTACTTCGAAGCGAAAACATTTTTACATGGTTTGTTGATTGTCGAAGACAAAATAAGCATGTCACATAGCATGGAAACAAGAGTACCTTTTTTAGATAACGATCTAGTGGATTTTGCGATGAAGTGTCCAGTTAATTTAAAACTTAATAATTTATCCAATGTTATTAATGTCAATGAAAACGATTTAAGCGGTGTTGGAAAAAAATATTTTCACAAGTCCAATGATGGAAAACAAATACTAAGAAATGTTATGAAAAATTATGTTCCTGATTCCATCACATCTGCTAGGAAGCAAGGGTTTTCTTCTCCAGATTCTAGCTGGTTCAAAGGTGAAAGTATAGATTTTGTAAAAAAGAAGTTATTTAACAAAAATTCTCCTATTTATGATTATTTGGATAGAAACTCAATTAAAAAATTAGTCAATCAACATTTGTATGGGGAAAAAAACAGAAGATTGCTTGTGTGGTCACTATTAAATATTGATGAAAGTTTATCAGCTAATGATTTCAATTAATTTTTCATCTGGCGAGCATAATGAGGATATAAATAAATTTATAAGATTAAATTCCAATTCCCTTATATATAATGATTACAGGTATATAAATCTTATTGCAGAGCATCTTAGTGCTAATTTTCATTGGATTGTCGCAAAAATAGGAGATGATATTGCTGGAGCGTTGCCATTTATGTCTAAACAGGGACCAATGGGATGTGTGTATAATTCTATGGCTTATTATGGAAGTAATGGTGGCATCATACAAATAGATGATAATATCAATGTTAAGGAAATGCTCTTAGATAAATTTTATGAGCTTGGTGAAAAAAATAAAATATCTTGCGCTACAATTATCACAAACCCTTTAGAAAAAGACCAAGATTTTTATGAAAAAAATATTAATTACGACTATAAAGATGTACGAATTGGTCAAATAACAAATTTAACTAGTTTGCCTAATAATGACGATTTTATCAACTTTTTCGAAAACCCAAGACCAAGAAATATTAGAAGGGCAATTAGAGAAGGAATTAGTATTGAAAAAAGCAGGGAAGGTTGGGCGCTAGACTTTCTATACAAAGTTCATAGCATTGAAATGATTGCAAAAGGAGGCCTTGCAAAGAAAAAAGAATTTTTTAATACTTTATCAAATTTTCTAAATGATAATCAATGGAATATATATATAGGAAAATTAAATGAAAAACCTATAGCAGCATTGTTATTGTTGTACAACAATGAAACTGTAGAATATTTCACCCCAGCTATTATAAATGATTACAGAAACACTCAAGCTTCTTCTCTAATTATTTATAATGCAATGAGAGATGCTATTAAAAATGGATTTAAAAACTGGAATTGGGGTGGAACATGGATATCACAAGATGGTGTTTATAATTTTAAGAAAAAATGGAATGCTCAAGATTTTCCGTATTACTATTATGTCAAATTATACAATAATGATTTATTAAATAAATCAAATGACTATTTAAAAGAAAAATATTATGGTTTTTATACCGTACCTTTTTCTGAACTATATGAAAACTAAATAAAAAATGAATGATAAGAGAAAATTAATTATAGTTGGCACAGGATTGTTTGCCGAAGTATCAAAAGCATATTTTGAAGAGTATACTGACTACGAGGTGATAGCTTTTGCCTGTCATAAAAAATATAAAGAAAAAGAATCAATATTTGATCGCCCATTACACACAATTGAGACCTTAAGAAGCGATTTTCCAAAACAACATAATGAAGTATTTGTTGCTATTGGCTACGGAAGGATGAATAAAATGCGTCAATCGGTCTATAGAGAAGTCAAATCTCTTGGATACAACACTCCATCTTTTATTCATCCAGGTGTTAAAATATGGGACTCCACCTCAATTGGTGATAATGTTTTTATATTTGAAGATAATACTATTCAGCCTTTTACAAGCATTGGGAATAATACTATTCTATGGAGTGGAAACCACATTGGTCATCATTCTAAAATTGGTAGTCACTGTTTTATTTCATCCCATGTAGTCATATCTGGTTCTTGTAATATAGGCGATAATACATTTGTAGGTGTAAATTCAACTTTTCATGACAGTATAAGTGTGGGCAAAAGTGTTCTTATTGGTGCTGGAGCTATTATTGGGGAAAATATTGATGATGATAGCGTATATTCTCCAAAAAGGACAACTAAATTTAAAAAAACAAGTAAAGAGGTTGGGTTTTAGATGGAAACTGATAATACCATCAATAAATTAAACGATTTATATACAAGGAATTTAAATAAGCATGGAATTTCCTCTAAGTCCGTAGGGTGGTCTACAAAAGAGTCTCAGGAATTAAGATTCGATATTCTCAATGGTGTAATTAATGAAAATGAATCTGAAATTTCCATAAATGATTATGGATGTGGATATGGTTCACACTTAAAAAATTTGCTTAAATCGGGTTATCCTATAAAATGTTATAATGGATATGACATCAGCAATGAAATGCTTTTTAAAGCAAAAAAAGAACTAAAAAACTGTAAAACAAAAATAAATCTCATTAATAGCACAGAGATTAAAACAAAGGCTGATTATAGTTTTGTATCGGGTACTTTTAATGTACGTTTTGAGGATAGTGATGAATATTGGATAGAATTTATCAAAGATAAATTAAATCAAATTAATAAATTTTCTTCAAGAGGGTTTTCTTTCAATTTATTGTCAAAATATGTTGATTGGAAAAAATCAGATCTATTCTATGCAGATCCAACATTTTGGTTTAATCATTGTAAGATTTCTTACTCTAAGCATGTTTCACTAATGCATGACTATCCACTTTATGAATGGACAATTATAGTAAGAAAAAACCTGTAAAATGATTTGGAAAAAATATGGATTGATATTTAAACCTGATAAATCTAAGGAATGGATGCAAACCCACGCGGCATTACCAACACCTTTATTCTTAAAAAATGAAATTTATAGAGTTTTTTTCTCTAGCAGGGATAAATACAATTATGCTAATGTTGGATACTTTGATTTTGATATTTCGACAAAAAGTATTGTAAATATATCAGATAAACCTGTTTTGAGTCCGGGCAAATTGGGGTATTTTGATGGACAAGGAGTTCAGGCAACAAGTGTGATTCGAAAAAATAGCAATGTCTATTTATATTATTTAGGTTGGCAAAAAGGAGACCCGTATCCATTGTTTTATACATCAATTGGTTTGGCAATTAGCAAAAACAATGGTGAATCATTTCAAAAATATTCAAATGTTCCGATAATAGATCGTTCTAAATATGACCCATGGATGGTTTCGGGAGGAACAGTTATAAAAATTAATAATAAATTTGTTATGTATTACTTGTCTGGGCAGTTCATGAAAATATCTAATAAAAACATTTATTCAATATATGATATTAAAATAGCAGAATCAAAAGATGGAATAAATTGGAATAGAAAAGGCACAACAGCTCTTTCGTTGAATGAGAATGAGACAAATATCTCTAGAATGAGCATTTTAAAAGATAAAAAAATGTTTGTCGCATGGTATCCCATAAAAAAAGTGAATAAAGGTTATCGTTTCGGATATGCAGAATCAAAAGATGGAATAAATTGGAAAAGATATGATGACAGTGTAGGGATTGATGTTTCTAAAACCGGTTGGGACAGTAAGAGTTTAGATAAGCTAGCTGTTATTGAACATAAAAATAAAAGATATATGTTTTACAATGGAAATAATTATGGCTATGATGGCATAGGATTAGCCGAGTGTTCACATGAGTAAATTTATCCACTTCCAAGATGTTAAAGTTGATAATAAAGATACATGGAAAAATAAATTTATTTTGACTTTTGATTTAGACTGGGCAGATGATAATGTAATTGGATTCACAAATGATATTTTAAAAAAGATTGATAAAAAAGCTACAATATTCGTTACGCACAACACAAAATATCTAGATATATTTAAAAATAATAATAAAATTGAATTTGGAATTCATCCAAATTTCAATTTATGTTTTGATTCAAGAAAATATAGTGTGGAGTCCGTATTAAAAAAGAATATAGAAATTGTTCCCAAAGCAGTCATTTCACGCTCACATTCACTTACAACGAGTGGTAGATGGCTTGATATATATAAGTTAAATGGTATCAAATATTTAAGCAACTATATGATGGAGTGGCAACAAAACATAAGTCCGTTCTACCATATAAATAATTTAATTGAGGTTCCAATCTTTTTTGCAGATGATGGTTTGATTTATAATGAAAAAATTGATAATAGCGTAATAGAAAACGTTATTAGAAAATCAATTAAAATTTCAGATAGTTTAAAAGTTTTCAATTTTCATCCAATTCATCTATATCTTAATACCCCGTCTCAGAATTATTATATAGATAATAAAAATGTTAAAAAAATAAATAAATCAAATATAGGTGTATACAATTTATTTCTAAATTTAATTGAAGAGATTGATAATGTATAAATTAACTATTAACGATATTAAAAATTATAATGATGATGGTTTTTTAATTATAAAAAATGCGTTTCCAAGAAACACTATTCAAGAAATTTTATCTGCTTCAAAAGAAGTATTCATAAACCAAATCAAAGCTAATGGAATTTCAAGCGGAGAATATGATGATGAAGAAAAGTTTAATAATGATTTATTTGTTTTATTCAAAAAAAATTACAATTCTTTTTTGGGTGCTGCAAAATTATGCCAGCAATCAATTCCATTGTTTAAAGCATGTACAAATCCAATAATAATTAGTTTATTGTCTCAACTAGGAATAAAAAAACCAGCAATATGCGTAAAGCCAATTGTGTATTTTAATTCTAGATATTTAGCCAAAATTCAGGCTCATTACAAAACTCCTATCCATCAAGATTATAGAAGCATGCTTGGCAGTTTTAATTCAATTGTTGTTTGGCTACCCCTAGTAAAACTTAACAAAGATTTAGGTCCAGTTGAATTTATCCCTGGCTCACATAAAAAGGGGATTTACGATACAAAGCAAGGCGAGTGGGGTAGATATATTGATAAAAAACAAATTGATGAAAATAGTTTTGTTTCACAAAGTATGGAGACCGGCGATATGGTGATATTTTCATCCTTTATGATTCATAGATCTGGTAATAATATTTCAAATAAAATAAGATGGTC
>CETP01210778.1_pt1 | contig 10349 bp, 7 predicted proteins | sample 531311 | NCBI WGS metagenome assembly CETP01 (sample SAMEA2622657, study PRJEB7988) | marine metagenome | biome: marine biome (ENVO:00000447); feature: surface water layer (ENVO:00002042); material: "saline water (ENVO:00002010), including plankton (ENVO:xxxxxxxx)" | depth 5 m | reverse complement strand
GCAGTTACCCACAATAGTAAAACAATCCTAAGTCTATCATTGTCTCCGATTACCGTCTCTGGTATAATGAGTGCAATAAATATCGAACCAAATAGTACTAAAGGTACCCATACGTTAGTAAATATTTCTAGCATTGAATGAATTCTTGTGGGTGCCTCTTGATATTTTTTAGTTGTATTAATTAATTCATTAAGACGAGTATTCTCTCCAGTAGAAGATGTCTCAATAATAACAGGGCCTTTAGTCAATACTAAGCCAGCTTCTACAAAATCTCCTTTAGATAGTTTTTGTGGTAATGATTCACCTGTAAGCGCTGATTTATCAACTAATCCACTACCAGATAGGATAAATCCGTCCACTGGAATTATTTCACCAGTTCTTACTTCCACTCGATCTCCTACATTGACTAACCCTACTGGTACTTTATTTTTCAATTCTTTTTTTGTAAGAAATTTGTCAGATTCTAATCCAATTTTTATTTGATTAATGTTAACAATTTTTGAAACATTTTTACCAACTATTCGAGCTTCATTAGGTATTCTGTTAAGTCCACCTTGCATTGACTCTCTAGCTTTTCGTATTGCAGAATTTTCTAAATTATTTGCCAATGCTATTAAGACTACGATTAGTAAGGCTTCAAACCATGCTTGAAGCAAAACAGCACCAAAAACTGCCATCGAAATTAAAACTTCAAAACCTAGCTGTGATTGTTTTAAACTCTCTAATGATTTAATCCTTAACTGCCTCGAACTAAATATAATTGCTGGAAGCGCAATCAAGTAAAGTAAATGCGATTTAACAGAATTTAAATCTACATTTTGCTCTTGAAGAAACTGTAATAAGAAAATTACAGGTAGAAGGAATAATCCGACAATTCCTTCCAATAATTGTCTCTGATCTGGGCGTAAACCCCATTCACCTCCTCTTTCTTTTAATTCAATTTTCTGGCCAAATAATTCACTAATCGATTTTTGAAACTCTTTAACTATTTGACTATTAACTTTAGTTGGAAGTCTTATAAAAATTATATCAGCTTCCACCCTACTTTCGATAACTCCTGGTTGATGGTTTAAAATTTTGATTAAATTATTTCCATTTGTCGATAATCTACTAATGATATCCTTTGAACTAATGTCAGATATCTCCCACCACTTAGTGTTGGGAGCATATCCTAAATCACAGAGTACAGTGTTAATTTTTGAAAGATTTTGAATTTCAATATCAATATCAAATTCTACTAGTCCTGTTGTGATTGAAACGGAGGTATTTTGAATTCCCTTAAGTGAGTTTAATGATTTTGTTATTTTTAGTGCACAATCTGGACAATCAATACCAAATACCTCCCATCCTATTCTCCACACGCCCCCTAGAGAATTTGATAAACCAGAGTCAATTCCTCCGTGTTCAATCTTTTTTGTATGGTTATCGTTAACTTCTCGGAGAATTTTTGAGTTATTAGAATCAACCACCAATGAAGTAATGTATAGAATCGGGGATAATGGAAAAATTATAATTGCAATGTAAAAATAATATCTGTAGGAAGTCTCAAAATACAACGGGTTTTCATAATTATTGTAAAAATAAACTACAAAACAAATACCACAAAATATAGATAATTTGAAAAATATATTTGAAAGATAACCTAATGATTTAGCTAGTTCAAATTTTTTATCTTCGTTTTCGTCCTTTCCAATATCATTATACTTAGTAATATTCTCTTGTTTAATTAATTTAAGATCTTTATGTTCAGCCGAATCTTCTAATAATAAAAATTCATTTTCATCAGACCCGCTCATACTATTCCCAGTAAATACGGTTGCATGAATATTTCGATTTGAAATCGTTTAATTAAAAGTTCAATTGAAGAATTAATTTTTCAATTGACTTATTAGATTAATTAGAGATGCCGAGGGCAGGATTCGAACCTGCGAACCGCTAGGGAGAGGATCTTGAATCCCCCGGAGTTGACCGCTTTCCTACCTCGGCACCATTACTAGTACGTGATTAACACTTTTCAGCCTTATGTTTACAATGAATCATTCTTAACCTGTAACGTTTCGTTAGTACTGATAGGGATGAGTAAAGGCGACAGTTCTAGGCCTGGCATTGATTCAAATTTAGCAAAACAGCTTGAAGAAGAGCTTCATGCTGTACTGAGAAGGCAAATGAATAGTCGCAAACCAGTTCCATTTCCAAGAACTAACTTTTGGGATTTAATATCAGATCTGAGTAATTTTCTTGAGACGGAGGTAAATAGATTAGGAAAAGCCGAAGGATGGAGTTTAAGAACTCAAGCTGCTGCTAAAAGACAGTCTAACATTCGTAGAGCAACCTCTGAATTAGCAAGAAAGCGTTTAGTTTCACTGCTGGAGCATTCCACTACTAACTTATTTAATGCCAATCCGTTCCCAGGTGATTCATCAATAAAATCTCAAGAACTTCATTCAATGGATTGGACAAGGCATGATCCAAGTGAAAGAGCCTTTTATTCGAGAATTGAAGAACTAATTAAAAAGTTCAAAAATGATATTAAATGGGAAAAAATTCAATTTGGTGTCTTAAGTGAATTTGACGAGGACACACTGAAAGTCACAATTGGTACCACTCAGCTTGATGAATTTACTGATGAAAAGATAACCGAAGACGGAACACCTGAATTATTATTTGTCGGTTCAGGAGATGATCAAGATTCTTTTGATGATTTAGTTGAAGATGATGAGGAAAGAATTGCTAAAGCTGAAACATTCAGTGAATTCAACAACGAATCATTAGAATTAGATGAGAGAAATTCGGCTGTTACCAAAGAACTTCAAAGAATTAGAATAATAAAGACGAGTGATGATGCTTTTTTAGATCCAAATGGTAATGATTTCTTATTGAATGTGGGTGACGTTCATCAAATAGAAGCATCATTTGCAAATATGTTGATTGAGTTCGGCTTTGCAGAATTAGCAAATCTTTAGACTATACTTCTCATTGCGAGTTCAATACTTACAGAGTCTGGAATCGCAATTCTAGCAATTTGCCTCAAGGCAATCTCATCTTTATTTGTGGCTAATTTAACTTCTAGAAGTCTTTTGTGGATCCTCATTTCCCAGTGGTCATATGTTTCACAACCTTCTCCATCTGGAGATTTTCTGCACGGAACTACCAGTCTTTTAGTTGGAAGAGGAATTGGTCCTCTCATAGATACTCCTGCACTGTCACAGATTGTCTTAATGTGTGAACATACAGTATCAACGTCTTCATGATTTTCGCTGGTTAACTTGATTACAGTGACACTGGCCATTCCATACCACCTAAATCATAAATCATTTCTTTTGTATTGCAATACACATTCCTGCAGCCACAGTTTTACCCATGTCTCGGATAGCAAATCTGCATAATTCAGGGAAATCATCTTTTGTTTCGATTGCCATAGGTTTAGTTGGTTGGAACTTCACTGTAGCAGCATCTCCAGTCTTCAAGAATGATGGGGTTGACCCATCCTTCAGATTTTTCATTAATTCTACAAATTTTACAGCTACTTGGCTGGTGTGACAGTGAAATACTGGTGTGTAACCTACAGATATAGCCTTAGGAATATCCATGATTTGTATATTTCCAACAAAGGTTTCATCGTGTCTTACATATACTGGAGCTTTATCAGTATATCCTGCAACATCTCCTCTCCTTATATCAGTCACTGACAATCCTCGAACGTTAAAACCAACATTATCCCCTGGTTCTGCTTTATCAACTATTGTGTGATGCATCTCAATGGATTTAACTTCTGCACTTTTACCGCTTGGGTTAAAAACAACAGTTTTTCCAGAGTTTAGTGTTCCAGTTTCAACTTTTCCTACAGGAACTGTTCCAATTCCGCCAATTTTATATACATCTTGAATAGGTAATCTCAATGGTTTGTCGATTGGTTTTGGAGGCATACTTACATTGTCTATTGCTTCGAAAAGTGTTGGACCAGAATACCATGGTGTATTTTCTGACTTGTGGAAAATGTTATCGCCATTCAACGAGGAACAAGGAATCATTGGGACATCAGCAGGATTAAAACCTGCAATTTTCAATAGATTACTTACTTCGTCGCATGCTTTTTTATATTTGTCCTCTGACCAATCAACACCAGAAATATCCATTTTATTAACATTAACGATCAATTGAGAAACACCGAGTACACGTGCTAAGAATGCATGTTCCTTGGTTTGAGCGTTAACTCCATCGTTGGCAGCGCATAATAGTACAGCTGCATCCGCTTGACTTGCTCCCGTAATCATGTTCTTAACGAAGTCTCTGTGTCCTGGTGCATCAATAATTGTCCAGTAGTAGTTTGGTGTGAAGAATTCTTTGTGAGCAACATCAATTGTTATCCCTCTCTCTCTCTCTTCTTTCAATCCATCCATAACATAAGCTAGACCAAAACCCGCTTTTCCTTGTTCACTAGCCAGTTTTTCATTTTTTTCAATTACGTGTTGTTCAATGTGACCACTGTCTAACAATAGACGTCCTACTGTTGTTGATTTTCCGTGGTCAACATGACCAATAAACACCATGTTTAGGTGCGTTTTACTTTTATCTTCCCATTGTGATGGCATCTTTTATCACTCCTTAACAGGCAGTCCCACCATAAACCTATATATGAAAGAAACTGATTAGGGGTTATCATTTGAAAGTTAAACGGATCGTAAATTTGTCAATATTTGCTTGATTTTGTTCTTCATTAACTATCTGTACAGTCCAAGGACCTGGATAATATTTCTTGACATGGTAACTACCGGAAATTTGTGTGAAAACGCAGAAGTCTTCGTCAGTATCACAATCAAAATTATTATTTCCTACACGCTGATCATTAGTAGTACTTGATGTATTAATGATGTCATTCGGCTCTTTTGTTTTATTATAGACATAAATATCTAAATTCTGATCGGCTGCCAAACTTCCAAAACTTGATCCATCTGGGTCTTTTTTAGGATATGTCAATTCAAAATCAGCTCTTTTTAGTTTGTTCTCGGATGGAGAATCATCATAGACAGTAGTGAATTCAAATTCTATGATACCAGGACTGTTTGATGTATTTCTTTCAACAACTAAATCGCTCCATTCACCTACATAATTGACATATACCATTACTACGTCAGTATCTGTAAGACCCTGATCGTCAGTTACAGTGAGTTGAATTTCCCACTTTCCTGGAGATTTATCTTTCCATGTGTATATTTCTCCCGTAGCATCAATATCATTAGCAGAATCACCATCCCCATCAGCATCAAAATTTACATCAAGATCCCATTCATACTTTGACAGATAATGATTTGGGTCTTCGTGCTCGCTTAGTGAAGCATCGAGAATTACATCTATCTCGGCATCGATTTCTCTATTGTTACTTTCCTTTTCTTCGCAGATGAAGTAGAGATAAAATTCTCTAGAAGATTCCGATGTTTCCTCTCCATTACAGTCTTCAACCCCCATTCTAGACCCCGCATTTGCTTCTGGACGAATAGAATCTTTTGGTATAACCTCAATTTCTACAGTTTTGGTCTGGCTGAATTGTCCGTCTTCAACAGTTAAAGTAACGATATATGTCCCCTCGATGTTGTATTCCCAAGTAACTTCACTCCCAGATTCTTCTCTTTGTATGCCATCACTACTGTCGAAGTCCCATAAAAAAACTAAAGAATCTCCGTCTCTGTCTATTGTAGCACTTGCATCAAAAGTTATTGTTTCATCTGCTTTTATTGCTCCAGAGGGACTTACTTTCATTGAAATTTCTGGTGGTTGATTAGATGCGAATGTCTCGGTACAACCCGAAAACATCACACTAACCATTGTCAAGATTATAAATACAGAAATGCTCTTACCATTCATTTAATCACTACTCTCTAAAATTACATCCCACAATAAACCTTCGATTAATTGGTTATCTTTTATTATTAGGTTTAAATTACATTTGTATTGATTTAATTTCTAAAAATTCCTCTAAACCATGAATTCCTAATTCTCTACCATTTCCAGACATTTTATACCCTCCAAATGGAGCATTTACGTTAAAATGCCCTCCATTCACACTGACTTGTCCCGTTTTCATTTGTTTTGCAAAGTTTATTGCTTTTTCTTTATCATTAGACCATACTGCTCCCGAAAGTCCATAAATTGAATCATTAGCTAGAAGTAACGCTTCATCTTCATTTTCGTACGTAGCGATGACTAAGACAGGCCCGAATATTTCTTCCTTCCATATCGTCATATTTGTTTTAATATCCGTGAATACAGTTGGTTTTACGAAGAAACCAGTGTCCAAGTGTTCAGGCATGCCTAATCCACCTGCAATTAGTTTACCACCTTCTTCAATACCAGTTTTAATGTATTCAGTCACACTGTGTTGTTGTTTTGAACTGACCATTGGACCGCATTTAGTTTTTTCATCCATGGGATCTCCTGTAGAATATCTACTAACTCGTTCGACAATAATATCACTAATTTCTTTACTTAATTTCTTAGGAATGATTAATCTCGTGAGAGCTGAACATGTTTGCCCTGAATTCTGAAAACATCCATTAATAGCCATTTTTGCGACAATTTGAGGATTACAGTCTTCTAGAGCTACGTTCGCACTTTTTCCACCCAACTCTAAAGTTACTCTCTTGATTGAGTCTGATGCAGCCCTACTAACATTTTTTCCTGCGTCTGTCGATCCAGTGAATGAGATCATGTCTATTCCCGGATGTTTTGCAAGATATTCACCAATTTCAGCACCATGTCCACTTACTAAGTTGAATACACCAGGAGGCAAATCAATTTCATCAATAATTTCAGCTAGAATAAATGCATTCAAAGGTGCTTCTTTGCTTGGTTTTAATATCATTGTGCATCCAGCAGCTATCGCTGGAGCAACTTTTCCAATAATTTGATGCAAAGGAAAGTTCCAAGGTGTTATGAACGCACAAACTCCTATGGGTTCTTTAACAATTAATGAATTTCTAACGTTCTCCTCCCATTCATATGTTTCTAATATTTTGGCATATGACCTTGAAACGACTCTAGGTGTGCCTACCATTGCCATTCTACTGTATTCAATTGGTGTGCCAACTTCTGATGTAATGGTTTTGGCCAATAGTTCTGTCTTTTCTTTGATTTTTTGAGATAGCAGGTTTAACTTTTCAATACGGTCTTCAATACTGCTTTTAGACCAAATTTTAAATGCATTTGTTGCCGCATGGACAGCATCATCAACATCAGATTTACTCCCGACAGGAATTTTTCCGACTATTTTTTCGTTAGTTGGATTAATCACCTCAATAACAGATTCGCTAGTAGCATCGACCCACTTACCGTTAATATACAACTTATCATGTACTTGCATAATCATTGCGAACAAGGTTAAATATTTGAGTCTCACTTAATTCAATATCAGTTTAAAATTTTCTGGTGGTCTTCCAATTATGGTGAAATTTTCAGAATTAAGCAATGGCCTCTCCATTAATTTTGGGTATTTTTGAATTAATTTTATAATCTCTTTCTTATCATTTAGAGTTTGAGTATCTATCTTGAGTTCTTTGAATAATTTTTCTTTAGTCCGTATTAATAACATTGGGTTCTCAGGAAATAGATTTACAATTTTTGTTATTTCTGAGTAAGAAATTGGCTCCTTCATGTATAGTTTTGTTTCAAATTCGATATTGTTATCTTCAAGTATTTTTTTACCTTGTCTGGATTTTGAACAATTGGGATTATGATATAGCTTTAAACTCATTCTAACACCTAAATGATTGTCGGCTCAATAATTTTTTGACCGTTCATATATGCTTGTAAAACTTTAGGAATATTTACTCTACCGTCTTCCAATTGATATTGTTCCATAATTGCCACCAGTGCTCGGCTTGTAGCAACAGCTGTAGAATTTAATGTATGAACTGATGAATTTCCATCTGGAGTTCTAAATCTCATTCTTAGCCTGTTAGCTTGATAATCAGTACAATTTGAGCAAGACACTATCTCCTTGTATTCACCAGGTCCTGGTAACCATGCTTCAAGATCATATTTTCTACTTGCCACCGTTCCCATATCACCAGTACAAATATTCACTACACGATAATGTATCCCTAATGAATTCCATAACTCAATGCAATTCTCAAGCATTTCCTCATGAAAATTCCATGAATCATCAGGGTGACTAATAATAATTTGCTCGATTTTTGTGAATTGATGTACTCTCCAAATTCCTTTATCAGATTGTCCGTGTGCTCCAACCTCTCTTCTAAAACAAGGTGAAACTCCTACTAGTTTAATAGGAAGAATGCTAGGTTCAATAATCTCGTCCATATACATAGCTGTTAAGGGATGTTCACTCGTAGCAATCATATAATATCCATCAGGTTGGACACCATACATAACGGTTTCAAAATCACCTAGATCAGTGACTCCTTCATACGCTTTGCGATTCATCATTGTTGGAGGATGAATCAATGTATATTCTTTTTTTAGCATAAAATCAACAGTATATGATTGTAGTGCCATTTCTAATCTAGCTAAGTCACCCTTAAGGAAATAAAAACGGCTTCCAGTAATTTTCGCAGCTCTTGGTAATTCAGCCCATTTATTAATTTCTAATAGCTCATTGTGTGTTCTTGGAGAAAAAGAAAACTCGGGTTTTTTTCCGAATTCGGAATGAAGAGTATTACTTTTTTCATCATCTCCAATTGGTACTTCATTGTGCAAAATATTCGGAATTGTCATTCGGATTGCATCTCTTTTTTCAATCAGCTGATTAGCGGTATAATCTAAATCCTCGATTTTTGTACCTAGATCTTTGACTTCAGCCAGTAATTTTTTCATTTCTTCGCTATTGCCAGCTTTTTTCGCATTAGAAATTAATTTTGCTGCATCATTTCTCTTTTTTCTTGCTAAGCTCTGATCGAAAACAGCTCTTCTCCATTCTTCATCTAATTGTATGACTTTGTCAATTTTATTATGGGGTATTTTTCTTTTATCATGGTCCGCCCTAATTACGCTATCATTATCTCTAAATTCGCTGATGTCTAACATGATGAATCATCCGAGTCTACCTTTTGGCTTCAAACCTACGCATGAATCTTACATTATAATGAGATATTAAATTCTAGAGCACTAATTCCAAGAAATAGTATTGTTGAACTTAAAAACCCAAAAATTGAACCACTATTCAACAGTGGTAAACCTGCTTGAGGTTTTCCTAATGCTACGAATCCCATCAATACAAAATAACCGCAAAGCCCTCCAAGCATTGTAAATACTCCAATCCATAATGTGGCATCAATACCTAGAATTAATGTCCCTTCAGGTAGCCACGTAATGGCGGAAATAACAAGAATTCCGGGGAAAATCACATCGCCTAAACCCATAAACATGGCATCTCTACTAGTTTCTTTTTTAATTTTGAGTTGCTTTTTGTCAAATTCATCGAATTTATTCTTTCCAATGTCTGTTTCCTGAATCTCGGTAGTATCTTTAATCGCATTTTTCTCTTGAATAAATGAATAATTTTTTTCCTGAGGTGCTACTAATAATATCGGTAATTTCAGATTGACCATAGTATCTGCCAAATCCAGCATGTGTTTTGATTTGTATACGGCCCAAGCATCATAAATTGCGGCGATGACCATAAATATTATTATTAGCCAAGGTACGAAAGAAATTCCTAACATCGCAACTACTCCAGCACCTACAAGAATTCCAACTAAATTGACAACATACCATTCAGGTCTAAAAAATAAGATTATCATCAGTATTACAGAAATTAAAAACCCGATTACCCCTGCCCATGGATTAACAATTTGAATTTGTTCTTCGCTTACAGTCATGAAATTCCATGTTCCATTATTTTGTAAAAATATTACTGAATCGACACTATTATCTGAGGAATTTGATAGAACCATTTTAGTATTTTCCGTATTTTGATAACTTATATTTATCTCTTCACTTAAGCTACTACTTCTAAACATTCTAATGTTTTCAGAGTCTAAAACAAATAGTTCATCTTGATATAGTTGATTGTAATTGGCTAGTAACACAGATTTTATTGGTGCAGAAAAATATCCGCCATCTAACTTCATTCTAGTCTCTTGTGTTAGATTTGAATCATTTCCCTGATTGTAATTCCAAGAGTAAACATTTCCCTCTTCATCTCCAATTACTAACAGTTTTTGCTCTGTAAAACCGTCTTGCCAAAGTGAAGTCCCAAATGTTGCAGACGTAATTTTGTTGCTGTGAAAACTTTCAAACTGAACTAAAGTAGATTCATTTTCATCTGGTAAATTAAGTAATGCTATTCTATTCTCTGTGACCCAGATTAAGTCTTCTTTTGGAGTAGTCCAGAC
>CETP01210790.1_pt1 | contig 10695 bp, 9 predicted proteins | sample 531311 | NCBI WGS metagenome assembly CETP01 (sample SAMEA2622657, study PRJEB7988) | marine metagenome | biome: marine biome (ENVO:00000447); feature: surface water layer (ENVO:00002042); material: "saline water (ENVO:00002010), including plankton (ENVO:xxxxxxxx)" | depth 5 m | reverse complement strand
GTGACTTTTATTCTTTCATCGATTAAATAATCTGTCAAAATTGCAGGTAGATATTTTAGGCTTAGCATTTTTCCTACTTCGTATCTATGATGCCCATCTAAAATGGTACCGCTGTTATTATCAACCAATAGTGGTTTTGTATAGCCACCCCACTTTAATGTCATCTTGTATAACTCATCAACTTTTTTTTCGTGAATTTCTTCGTGAGGCTTTAACCATTCTAATTTAACTAACTTTACGTCTTTTGATTGGAATTCCATATTAAATAGCTCCTATGATTTTCATTAGATAACCCTTTGCTTTAATTGATTTGGTCAAAATCAAGATAACTAAGTCCTCTTTCCTAAGGCTTGTGGATACGAATTGGCCATTACATTTCGCGAGGTTACCTCAATCTGCTGATATTGCAGGAATCAGATTATCAAATAAAAATGTCGAATGGGTTTCGAAGATTCCAAAAGTTGTTACAGAAGCAATAAAAGAAATTGCGGTTTTGGATGGAGGATGTTGGTTAGTAGGTGGTGCTGTTAGAGAATTATTAATTGGAAATCCAGTAAAAGATTGGGATTTGGCTACAACATTACCTCCCTTGGAATTAAGTAATCATTTTAAGTCATTAGGCTTGAGAGAACTTAAAGTAATTGATACTGGAATTAAGTTTGGAACATTTACATTAATTTGGTCTGGAGTAATTATTGAAATAACCACACTTAGAAAAGATATTAATTATGTTGATGGGCGAAGACCAAGTATTGTTTCTTTTGGAAATTCCCTTAAAGAAGATCTTGAACGCAGAGATTTTACAATTAATTCGATGGCTATGGACCTTTCTCGAGGTATATTGTATGACCCGCATAATGGTCTAGATGATTTAAGAAAAAAAGAGTTAAGGGCAGTGGGAAATCCTAGAAGAAGAATGGCTGAAGATGGATTACGATTATTACGCGCCTATCGTTTCTTGGATCAAGGTAACCTAGGACTGTTTACTCTACATAGGGATTTACATGAGGCGCTATTGAAAGAACAATGGATGTTAGATAAAATCTCTAAAGAAAGAATTTGGTCAGAATTGCAAAAAATCTTCCAAGGTAAAAATGCAGGACAGATAATTTGGTTAATGACAAAACATAAAATGTTAGATTATATTTTTAATTTAAATTTCACTGTTGATGACTTAGGAATTAAATCTCAATCTGAGGACTTTCTCCATGATAACAAAACTACATCTGAACTAAGATTTTCTCTATTATTCTACGGATGTACTTTAGAAGAATTGATTTCAGCTTGCGATTTACTTGTTTTATCAAATAAACAGAAGAAGAATATTGTAAAACACCACACCTTCTTTGGGAATTTGCCACCAAATGATAGGGGAATAATGAGATTATGGAGATTTAACCTTGGATCTCAATTTGAGAATCAATTATTACTAGAATTAGCGTTATCGAAATATCTTGGTACGCGTAATGAAGTAAAAACTTTAATCACGGAATTTAATCAATTGCCTGAATTAAGAGCTGGAAGATTACCTCTTGCAAATGGTACATGGATTATGGAGAAAACAGGATTAGAAAAAGGAAAAAAGTTGGGTAGATTAAAAGAGTGGTTACATAGGTTACAAATTGAAAGAGATTTAATCGAATTAGATGACATATACAAATTATTAATTACAATTTCATGGGAATATAGTGATTATAAGAATTGGCCTAGAGTTAATTGGATTTAATTATTGAGTAGAATCAGTCCAGCGATTGAAAATACCATAATGTCTACAATAATATGTGATAAATAAACTACCCAAATACTCCTATATCTTATAAATAAAAAACTCCATATCAATCCTCCCAAAAAAACCCCTATTGACGCAAATATGTTTAGTGAAAGCGGGAACATGTATGACATTGCTACAGAATGATGAAGAGTAAATGCAGCAGCGGAAAAAAATGCAGCATTTCTACTTCCAGATATTATCTCAAACCTTTCATAAATAAACCATCTAAAAATAAACTCTTCCAGAAACGAATTTAAAAAAGTCCAATATATTGCAACAGATAGATATATTTTCGGATTAGTTAAACCGTTTCCTTCAACTAAGTCTTTTAGTTCGGTTTGGTTTATGTTTCCTCCCAAAATTAGCCAGGCTATTAAGATTGCAAAACTCATACAAACTCCAAAAAATGCACCAACTACAAGATCAAATTTATTCTTTAATGGGGACAAGCTAAAACTTTTTTTTTCTATATTGAAGAACCAATATAATGGAATTAATATTAGTGCAATTTTTGAAAGAATGAAAATTGAATTACCTAACCATCCTTGACTAATTTCCATGGAGAAAAGAATAGATATTGTTGGGATGGGTATAATAATTAATAGAGGGAATAAAACGATTTTAATGTCGGTTTCACCAGATGACATGTTTATACATTTATAGGGGGGTAAATAGTATATCATGTGTTCCAATAAAATAGTTAGACTTTTTGCATGTATTATGGAAGACACTAATCCAAAAAATAACCAGAATAATTTGGGCTTATCATTGCTACAGGTTGGTGTATTTACTCTGTTTGGCTCAATTTTTGTTAGTATTCCTGTATTGTCAGAGATTTGTTTTGGTTTTTCATTTTTGCTGATTGCTGTTGCATTAATTTTCATATTAAGGGGTAAAGGTACGTTCAGTGATTCTGTAACTAAATCAACTCCTATGATGGTTTCAAGTGCAAATATTTCTGGAGCTCCTCCTTCAAGAATTCAACCAAATAATTTTTTTAACGGAGTATGGAATTCAGATTGGGGCGAAATTAGTCTTAAACAGGATGGAATTGATGTGGTTGGTAAATTCATTGGTGCTGATTTGAATGGTCAGGTAACCGGAAGAAAATTCTTTTTTGATTGGCAAAAATTAGATGAAAACCTATCTGGTAGAGGTGTTTTAACGATTGAAAATGGTCTTTTAACAGGTTCGTGGGGTCATGGAGAGTCCAGGGATAATGGAGGTCCGATTAACGGAACACCATTAGAAACTGCTGCGAGTTTAGTTGTCAATCCTCCAGCAGTCATAGAAGAAAAAGTAGATTCTGTTGAGACGAAAGTAACAACAGAATTAAATGAAGAAACGAATAAAATTGATAAAATTAAGCAAAGAGCTCATGAAAAGAAAGTAGAAATGTCTGATCAAATTAAGGATAAGGTTGAAGAATTGGAGGAGAAAATACCTTTAGAAATCAAATCAAATGATAAGTTCAAAGAAATGAAGAGTACAATTGAAGATACAGTTGTAAATTTAGATGTTAAAGCAGATAAAGCTATAGAAGAAGTTGCTGCAGAATCAACTGACAAATTGGAAGAATTTCAAGATAAAATTATGTTATCTATGGAAGACAGTTTATCGAAATTAAATGAAACTTTAGAACGTTTAGATAAAGCTGTAATGACTAAGGATCGCGAAACTATTATTTCAGAACTATCTGGATCAGAAATGAATCTTAACTTGACAGTTGACAGAATTGACAATACAATTGGTTATGGGATTGATGAGGCACTTAGAGGTGGAAAAACGATTATTGGAAACGTTGAAGGAGTCCCACACGCAATCTCTATCAAAGTCCCTAAATCGATGAATGATTTTGCTTCTGGGCTCAAGAAAGGTCAAAAAATTGATCAAAATGTAACACTTTCAAGTTTCAATTCAATTAGAAAAATGTTAGAGTTTAGTATTAAAAACTGACATTATTTGTTAATTTCTCGAGAAATTACAATCCTTTGCACTTCCTGAGTCCCCTCATAAATCTGAGTAATTTTTGCATCTCTAAAAAATCTTTCAACAGGGAATTCAGTAACATATCCGTATCCTCCATGAATCTGAACGGCTCTTTCGGCAACCCACATGGCTGTATCTCCAGCGTACAATTTTGCCATCGAAGCTTCTTTTGTATGTCTTTTTCCACCGTCTCTGTAGTGTTTTTCTTTAGCCCAAGATGCACGATAAACCATCATCCTAGCAGCATCTATTCTTGTCGCCATTTCTGACAAATAATTGCCAATTGTTTGATGATATAAAATAGGCTTTCCGAATGTTTCACGTTCATTTGCAAATTTTAGAGCTGCTTCGTAAGCACCCTGAGATATTCCTAATGCTTGAGCAGCGATACCAATTCTAGAATTATCTAATGCATTCATAGCAATAGGGAAGCCTTCTCCACTATTCTTAAGTACATTTTCAATTGGAACTTTACAATTCTCTAAAACTAGTGTTACAGTATCTGATGATCTGATTCCTAATTTATCTTCTTTTTTACCAACTGAAAAACCTTCGAATTCTTTTTCGATAATGAATGCTGTAGTTCCACCGTGTTTTTTCACACCATAATCATCATGATTTACGTCCTTGGCAAACAGTACAATAATATCTGCTTGAGACCCATTTGTAACCCACATTTTTTCTCCATTTAGAATGTAATGAGTTCCTTCATCATTTAGTTTAGCGCTACAGGTCATTGAAGCGGCATCAGTACCTGCACCTGCTTCAGAGAGTGAATATGCTCCTATTTTATCCGCAGACAATTGAGTAAGATATTTTTCTTTTTGCTGCTGGTTACCATGCAGTGCAATTGTCATGCTGCATAAACCAACATGTACACAATACATCACAGCAAAGGAGGGGTCAATTCTCGCCAATTCTTCAATAATTATTGATTCTGAAATATCATCAATTGGATTACCTCCGAATTCTTCAGGAATAGTAATTGAATGTAATCCAGATTCAATAAATACTTTCCACTCCTCGGTTGGAGGTGTTTGAGTAGCGTCTCTACTATTGACTGTAGGTAAAAGAACCTCTTCAGCGAAGGTTCTTACCATCTCTCGAATCATAGCCTGTTCTTCAGTTTCTTCAAAATTCATTATCCCACAATTATACCCCAAAAGGTGGATAGTTTTATGACTTACTTGATTAAGTATTTATGCTTGTCCGCTTAATTGATATATTACCCATTATTACGGTGTTTTGGTTAGTATGGACAATGATGAAATACAAGAATTCAGTGTTGCACATAAAAGGAGATATTCAAAGAACCATCTTTGGTACCAAGAAAAAGACGACAGAACAACAATCGGAGTGACGGATTTTATTTCTAAAGAAAAGGGAGAAGTGCTGCGAGTTGTTCTTCCTCATGCAGGAATGGAAGTTGACGTTGATGAGGAATTATTTTCAATTGATTTTGAGTCAGGAACAGTAATTTTCAGATCACTTTTCAGCGGAGAAATTATTGAAGTCAACGGAGAAGTTGAAATTAATCCAGAATTAGTTGATGACAGTCCATATGAACATGGATGGTGCATGATATTCGAAGCACATAATATGGTTGTTGAAGACTTAATGGATCCAGATGAATACATTGAGTATCTTCAAGAAGTCTTAATTTGAAAACGACTCGACTAACTCTAATAACTCTGGATTATGTTCAAAGAAGTTATTTATTGGAGCGAGTAATTCTGAGATTGCATCCGCGACTGCAAATTTTGCATCAACTGGATGGACTTTTTCATCAACTACTGCATCAATGAATGAATCAAGAGTATGGTATTCAGATGCTTCACCAAATTCGGGTTTGGGAATTACTTTAATTTTTCCAAATGCTGGGAAAATGATATGCTCTAAGAGTTCGTAAACAGGCGAAGATCTTTCTTTAGGATCTAAAAACGCTTTTTTCATTTTTTTTCTCAATTTCTTGGGAGAATCGTGTAGTAAAATAGCCCCATTAGGATTCGATTTTGACATTTTATGATCAAATGAGTCCATTCTTTCTCCTGATGCTTTCAAACTTGAAATTATTGGTGTGTGAATACATGTGGCCTTTTGCCACTTGTACTTATCACCAACTTTTCTCATGTACATGTGTGCTTTTCTCTGATCCATTCCCCCAAGTGCGATGTCGATGCCCAGTTCAAAGATATCTGCAGCCTGCATAGCAGGATAAAAGAATTTTGACAAATCTCCATCTGAAGATTCTTCAGATCGCCCCATAATACTGAAAGTTTTACGAACTTTCGCTAAACTCATATTTTTAGAACATCTTAACACTGTGGCCCAATATTCACCAGAATCCATGAGTTCAGATGCATATAAGAATCTCAATTCTCCATGTCCTTCACCTTCATCTGGGTTATTCAATAGAATCTTAAACACTGTTTCCATGTATTTACCAGTTGCTTTAATTTTGGCCATGTCTCCACCAAATTTATCGTTTACCCATGCATGCCAATCGGCCAGAAAAATCAATACATTTCCTCCTGATTGTAGAATCTTTTTGAGACATAAAGCTTGAACTAACCAACCAACATGAGCCTTTCCAGATGGTTCATATCCTACATAACAACGGATTATGTCGTCTCCAAGAGAGCTTTTATTTCCTAATAATCTATTAATTAGATGATTTACCCCGATAACTTCTTCTGATGATTGAACAATATGAGCAAGTTTTCTTTTTTGCTCTAAATTTAGTGAATTAACTTCTGGAAATTCAATCTCAAATTCACTTATTAATTTAGAAATTTCTTTGTCATTTAATAATCGGATTTTCATTTTCTCAAATCCTTATAATTTTACATTTATTTCCCTTCGAGCATTTTATTTATTTTTTCAGATAAACTTAGGGCTCGTGTTGCATTTCCCTCGTTGAGTTTTTGCTCAACTTCAGCGATCATTTTTTCAGCTTCGGTTTTCATTTCGTCAGTAACTTTAGATGATAATTGCATTAATTTTCTCGCCATGTTGATACCTGATTTTGCTTTAGAAGCTTTTTTACTGTTTTCTTTTGCTTTATCTCCTCGTTGTTTCGCATTATATCCAGTTGAGTCATCTAAAAATGCAGACCATCTTTTTCTAGACTCCATGGCATTTTCCCGTCCTCCCTCATTCTCGAGGAATTCTTGTAAATCCAACCCTTTCAGCTGTTGTACATCTACTACCAATTTCCCATCGTCGTCGTAATGAGCCTTTATTTCGGTCATTAATCCCCAAGATGCTATAAAACCATTATTTTCCACACTTTCAACATTCTGAAAATGTTTGTTAGCTAGTCCAACCAATCCACCTTCTGAATTAATCAATTTTACCAACCCTCGCTTTACTTCAAACCGTTCCATATTTCCTACACGACCGTAAGGCCTCCATAAGTATCACCGTCAAAAATATCATTTTAAGCGGTGGCGATAAACATGTGAAGCTCTTCGGGTAGATTATGCGGGAAAAAAATTCACGATTGATTGTAATATCATTGATACTTCTTACGATGATTTTGGTAGCTTCGGGATCAATTTCTGCCGAGCAATCAAATTTAGTTAGTCAAATAGCAATTTCCTCAGAAGGAAAGATTTCAGAGGAGGGTTTAAAGTTGACTAATTGGGATATGTCTAATGATAATGATGAATTATTTATTGTGGGAGAAACAGGAAGTATTTGGTTAGTTAAATCTGACAATCCTAAGGATTCAATTTTGATAGAAAACACTTTTTCAGAGGATTTATTTGACGTTTCTTGGCATCCTGCTGGAAATAGTGTTTTAATTGTCGGAGAGAATGGTACTTTATTACGTTACTCAGAAGGAGAGTTGAAAAAGCCACTTGAAACCGTAAACTTGTATGGAGAATCTATCAAATCAATAGATTGGGTGCCGAGTGGACAAATGGCGTATTTAGGAGGTGAAAATGGTACCTTGTACAGTTATAAGAATAATACCTTTACTAATTTAGAAATCGGATGGGATAGTGAAATCTCAGGAATATCATGTCATGTTCAGATTGATTTTTGCGTAATTATATCTCGTAGTAACGGTATTGGCTTGGTTGACAAAGAAGGTATTTTTCATGACATCGGACTGGTTGGAAGGGTTTGGATAGATTCAATTTGTCCTGAGGGGGCGTCAGATAGATGCGTAATTATTGGAGGAGGTAGAGCAATTGCTGTACTTGAATATGATAGAGTAAACCCTCAAAATTCGGGTTTAATTAAATATCCTGGAGGAAGCAGTATTTCATATGTTACAGATTTCAGTGGAGAATTTCGTTCGTTATCATCAGGATATAATAATCAGATTTTTATTCAGGTAGTTCCTTTCGGAATAGTAGAATTTTCCATTGAGGGAATGCAGAGTTATGCATGGTTGATACCTGAAGATGTAATCGAATCTTCAGTAGAACTTTCTGCAACTACCCCTCTAATTAGCTGGGAGGAAAGATTAAGAGATGGATGGATAATTTCTACAGATGGAACTATCTCAAAAATGTCTGGAAAACAGTTATCCGGGGGTGTAATGGGTTATGCCTTAGTTGCTTTGGTTGCCGTCAGTGTCCCTGGTGCAATTTTAGGGTTGATTTATATGTCAAGTGATACATTACAATCAAAATATTTAGGATGGAGAAAGAATAAAAGGAAAAAAAAGTATGGTGAGCTTATCAAAAAATCTAGGAAGTGAGTTCTGGATTAAGATGCAATAAACCGAAGCGTTATCAATTGCCTGTTGTCAGGGCGTGTTGAGGAGTATCAATGGCTTACGAAGGGCTTGATTTTTATGATATAGATTCTTTATTAACTGAAGAGGAATTAATGATCAGAGATATGGTGAGGGAATGGGTTAATGACAAGGTTATACCAAATATTGAGGAAGCCTGTCGAGATGGAATATTTCCTGATGAGTGGAGAAAAGATCTAGGAGAAATGGGAGTACTAGGAGCACCACTGAAAGGTTATGATTGTCCCGGATTATCTTACACCGCTTATGGCTTAATTTGTCAAGAACTAGAAAGAGGCGACTCTGGATTACGTTCCTTCGCTAGTGTTCAAGGTTCTCTAGCGATGTATCCAATTTGGGATTTTGGTAGTGAAGAACAAAAGCAGAAATATTTGCCAAAAATGACTACTGGAGAATATGTTGGTTGCTTTGGTTTAACTGAGCCAGATTATGGTTCTAATCCAGGTGATATGATTACTAAAGCAGTAGAAACTGATGACGGATATGTGTTGAATGGGGCTAAGATGTGGATTACAAATGGAACAATCGCTGATTTAGCTATAGTATGGGCCAAATTAGACGGGGTTATTAGAGGATTCATTGTTGAAAAAAATGACGAGGGATTCAGTGCACCTGAAATGAAAGGAAAGCATTCTCTTAAGGCTAGCGTTACCAGCGAATTGGTTTTTCAGGATTGTAAAATACCCAAGGATAGGATATTACCTCATGTATCGGGTCTAAGAGGACCTTTCTCATGCCTAAATAATGCTAGATACGGAATTTCTTGGGGAGCTATCGGCGCAGCACAATCTTGCTTTGATTCTGCTAAAGAATACGCACTTTCAAGAATACAATTTGGACACCCCATTGCTTCGTTTCAGTTAATTCAAAATAAATTGGCATGGATGTTGAGAGAAATTACTAAGGGACAATTACTAGCCTATCACTTAGGAAAAAAGAAGGATGATGGGAATTGGATTCCTGAACATATTAGTTTAGCAAAAATGAATAATGTTGACATTGCATTAGAAATAGCCAGAGTTGCCAGAGACATTCACGGTGCAAATGGTATCTTGGATGAATATCCAGTAATGCGACACATGGCTAATCTTGAATCTGTAAAAACTTATGAAGGCACACATGACATTCATAATTTAATATTAGGTAGATATATTACTGGGATTCAATCTTTTACAAGAGAAATATAGTACTAACAAAAAGTATATTTTATTATAAATAAGTTACTTCAAGTATATATAATCTATCTATATTATTATTAGGGAGTATTTGCAGGGCCTGCTAGTGAATGCTATGAGTATTAACAATAAAAATTATGGCCGCGGCAAAATAGTGATGTTAGCATTGATGATGATAACATCTACTTTTGCAGCGATTGGAACGACAGCTGCAGGACCTAGCGGCAACGAAGAGGTAATTTGGGAAGCCGAAAATGGGTTCCATTTTACACACGAAAACGGAGAACATGTATATGAGTACGAAGATCCATGGAATTCAGTTTATGATTTTAGCTTTGTTGCACAAGGTTTAGAAGTTGGTGAACAGTATGAAATGCAACTATCTATGATGGATATGACAGATGGAACTATTGTTTACGATAGATTTGAATCTATGATGGCTTATGATTATGACGAGGATGGAGTGGCTGATTCTGTATCTTACCATTTAATTAATGGCGAAGAAATTGAATATCTTTCGAATCATACTTGCTACGATGGGGAAGCTGTATTGTATCATATCGATGGTGAACTAACTTACACAGTTGTTGGTTATATGCACCAACTAATCGGATTTGGCATGTACTCTTGCCACATGAACCCAATGCCTCATGAACATATTACCATTGAATTTATGGATTGGGACGGGACTATGGCTCACCCCAACTTTGAAACTCCACAAGAGGCAGTGGATAGAGTAAAAGTTCACGTTCATGATTTACTTGAGCCTGGAGCTCCTTACTGCTATGATTCCGAGCTTGATCAAATTTCGGACGCTGAATCTGAAGATGAATGTGGTTCAATGGAAGTTTGGATTGTACCAGAACTAAGTTATGATTTAGAAATTTTCATGGATTATTTCAGTTCTCATTATGATGACTACTATGGAGGTCATGATGGTCATGACGACCACAATGGAGGACATGACGACCATGACGACCACAATGGAG
>CETP01210789.1_pt1 | contig 10695 bp, 9 predicted proteins | sample 531311 | NCBI WGS metagenome assembly CETP01 (sample SAMEA2622657, study PRJEB7988) | marine metagenome | biome: marine biome (ENVO:00000447); feature: surface water layer (ENVO:00002042); material: "saline water (ENVO:00002010), including plankton (ENVO:xxxxxxxx)" | depth 5 m | reverse complement strand
GGTGAAATAGCAATCAAGTCATCTTTTTTGATGCTTATATTTCCAGAAGTATTAATTACAAGACCCATTTCCTGCATTCGTTTAATCTCAAATACTATTTTTTCTCTTTCAATTTTAAGTTTCATGAATCATTACTGTTTAAGATTAAAAACGAATCCAGTGCTGATTGAATAGCACTTGAAAGGCCATCAGCACAAGCTTTTGAATCAGGCTTAACGTCACCCTCGGAAATATTCATCACATAACCGTCAATACTCAAAATACAACCTGTTTTTATGTTATTCAATGCACCAATCATCATGACGGCGGATGCCTCCATCTCAAATGCTTTTATGCCTGCCTGTTTTGCAATTTCTATGTCAGCGGGGAGTTCAGGGCTATTGAATGCGTCTGAAGTATGAATAATACCTTTATGCACAGTAGTACTATTTTTTTGAGATGCCTCTAATAATGCATTTGTTATGTCAATATCCGAAACTGCTGGATACTTTAATGGCAAGAATTTTGATGTTAATCCTTCATCTCTTACAGCACCTGTACCAATAACATTATCACCAGGTTTAATTTCAACTGAACATGATCCAGCGGTGCCTACTCTTATCAGATAGTTGCAATTGATTTTCCCTAAATCTTGAATAACCATAGCTGTGCTTGGGCATCCAATACCAGTTGAAATGACTGATACTGGTATGTTTTTGTAAGTCCCTGTATAAGTGTGAAACTCTCGTTGCACCATAATCAATTTAGCGTCAGTTAGCCATTCCTCAGCTATGAGCTTCGCTCTCATTGGGTCGCCAGGAACGATTACATTTGGAGCAATTTCTTCTGGCTTGCATCTTATTGCACGATATTGCGATCTTGAGTTGTCATTAGGATCCGGAATTTTCGAGAGATCTGGCCACACTTTACTCATTAACTGACTCCTTTTTTCATAAAAATCATAGCAAGCTATTATCAATAAATGAATCGTTATCAAAATATGATTTTATTTCATTGGCCACAAAAATACCTCTGTCTGTAATAATTCTTGTAACTAAATCTGAGGAAGTTATATCAAAAGCCGGATAATATCCTTGAACATTTTTTGGGGCAATATTCTTCTTATCGATTACAGTTAACTCATCCCCGTCTCGTTCTTCAATCTCTATCGCACTTGAATCATCAGACTCTATATCAGGACCTGATTGTCTCAAAACATAATAAGGCACCTTATTTTCTCTAGCAGCCAGAGCATATTGGTAAGTTCCAATCTTATTCGCGACCGTGCCATCCATACAGACTCTATCTGCTGCCGTTATGAATGCATTGATCAAGCCTTGTTGCATCAGAGCGCCTCCCATTCCATCAGAAATAACCTTGGTTTTGAACCCTAAACTTGATGAGCAAAATGCAGATAATTTTGTACCCTGAAAGTAAGGTCGTGTCTCACTGCATATTATATTTAGATCAACATCTCTTTTTTTTGCTTCAACTAATAGATAAACATATGAACGATCTGGAAAACAATGCGTAAGAATCGTATCACCATCGTTCAATAGCGAGATAGCATTTTGAGCAGTTTTTTGTGCTTGTTTTGCCAAATCAGAAGCGACTTTTGAAGTCAGCTCAATAATAGCACATACTGGACATTGATTATTATCCATCGCATCCATCGCTGTCTTTTGGCAATAGGCTATGACTTTCTTTAAAGCTATCCCAGTTGGACGAGTTGATATTAATCTAGCAGAAGCTTTTTCAAGATTACTGATACTGCAATTATTTTTTAGAGACAACGCAAGACCATAACCCGCTGCAATTGATATCGAAAAAGCTCCTTGTATTGCCATACTCTCAATAGCAACCGCAACATCTTCGTAAGATTTGCAAATAATAAAATCAACTTTATTTGGAAGTTTTCGCCTATCAAGAATTCTTACGATTCCGTCTTCCCAGGCAGCCATTCCTCTTCGCTGTATCAATAAGGGGAGATCTGACTCAACATAGTTGCCATCAAGACTTTTTTTAGAGGATAAGTGTGTTTTCAATCGTTCAATAAGATTTATCTAATCTTAGACTTTTTTATTATTAAAGAGCTTATTTGTATTGTATTGAAACATCATAATGCATGAAGCCAAAAAAGCAGTTATAAATGCATACAAAATAAAAGCATTTTTAATCTTTATGTTCAATACATCAAACGCAGGCATGAAATGCATAAGCGAAATAAAAATGATGGAACACAGAATGATAGAAAAATAAGATATCGATCGATTTTGAAGCAACATACTTGTGAGGGTTGCAAAAATAGTGATACTCAAGGCAAATACAGTTGTATCAAATTTAGTTTGAACTGATAACGAGAGTAAAATCATTCCCGACAGTATTATAATCATGAATAACTGATACAAAGCAAAGTACTTCATATCAGTGGTAATTGTTGGATTATAAATATCATTGATATTATATTTTTTGCTTGTTTTTCTGATATCTTCGGGGCGCCAATAGGTTTTTGAAAACCAGACTTTGATTTTATCTGAAACTTTTTTTGTTTGAATTGAATCTTGAAGTATTTGGTAAAAAACCTGAAAGTTTGCCCAAATTGGATTCCAACTCCTAAGAGGGGTAACCGTTCCATATACGGGCTCAATTTCTGCTTCTTCAGCTTTATAAGTTCCAAACATCCTATCCCAGATAATAAATACTCCGCCGTAATTAGCATCTATATATTCTTGATTTTTAGCATGATGTATCCTGTGATTCATAGGTGTTATGAATACTTTTTCCATCCAACCCAGATGGCCAATGTGTTTAGTGTGGACCCAGAATTGGTAAACAAGGTTAACACCAGCAACGGAGACAAAGACCTCGCCAGGTATTCCAATCATAATCATTGGCGCAAAGAAAATCCATTTCCACAAAAAACCTGTGCTTGTTTGTCTTAAGGCTGTTGCTAAATTGAAGTCTTCCCCATGATGATGGACTACATGTGTAGCCCATAAAATCCTGATCTCATGGTGACTGCGATGCATCCAATAATAAAAAAAATCATACAATATAAAAGCAACAGCCCAAGTAATCATCTTATTATTTGCCATAAGATCAATACTGAACTTTTCAGCAAAAAAGATGAAAACCATGCCCTGAAAACCAAGATTTAGCATTGTAGGGAACCGGCTGATAATACCAATTATTATGCTAGTGTACGCATCATTCATTCTATAAGTATTTTTTCCCTTATAAAGACCGTAAAAATACTCGAAAACAATCAAAAGAAAGAAGACAGGAATTGCCATTAATATGATATACGACGAATCCATAGATACTACCTTCTTACAAGAGAGATTAAAGAATAATCTTATTTTATTAAGAATCTTTAGTGAAGATCAAGCTCCATAACCTTAACCCATGCATCAATAAAATCTGACACAAACTTATCTTGCCCATCATCACTTGCATAGACTTCAACTATTGCTCGTAATTGAGAGTTTGAACCAAACACTAGATCAACACTAGTGGCAGATCTCATGTGCTCACCTGTTTGTCTATTAATGCCTTCGAAAGTAACTCCGGTGCCGTTTGGTTTCCATTGGACTGTCATATCAAGCAAATTTTCAAAGAAATCATTAGACAATTTATCTTTATTATCTGTAAATACCCCATGATTGTCTGCGCTTATGCCAAGTGACCTAAGACCTCCAATCAAAACAGTCATTTCTGGAGCTGTTAAACCCATCAATTGTGATTTATCCAGCATCATTTCCTCTATGTTTACTTCAATAGATTCTTTCTTATAATTACGGAACGCGTCAACAATCGGCTCTAAAACAGCAAATGACTCTATATCAGTTTCTTTTTGTGAGGCATCACCTCTTCCTGGTGTAAAAGGTACAGATGACCCCGAGGCTTTTTCAATACCAACACACCCGGCCAACACAATCATATCTGCAAGTGATGCTCCAACATCACTCGCAACATCTTCTAGAATACTGAGAACTCCACTCAACTGTTCTGGCTTGTTAACTTCCCAGTTTTTTTGCGGTTCCAATCTAATTCTCGCGCCATTTGCGCCTCCACGCATATCTGAACCACGATATGTAGAAGCACTAGCCCATGCTGTTTCAATCATTTCCTGAATAGTCAATCCACTCGAAGATATTTTTTGTTTTGCGCTCTCTATATCATAATTAGCATTTCCTTTTGGAACAGGATCTTGCCAAATAAAATCTTCACTTGGAACTTCAGGTCCTAGGTATCTTGATTTTGGGCCCATATCCCTATGCAAAAGCTTGAACCAGGCATTGGCAAATGCATCGGCAAATTCTTCTGGATTTTCATGAAAACGTTTTGAAATTTTATGATATTCGGGGTCTTCTCTGAGAGCCATGTCTGCTGTCGTCATCATGGTTGGAACTTTTTTTGATGAGTCCTCTGCATCCGGCGCAAGATCATCTTCTTTTTGATCAATTGCATGCCAGATATGTGCGCCAGCAGGACTCTTTGTGAGTTCCCACTCATAGCCAAATAAAAGATCGAAGTACCCGTTATCCCACTGAGTTGGATTGGATGTCCATGCTCCTTCAACACCACTTGTTATTGTGTCACTGCCCTTACCTGAACCATGTGAGCTAATCCAACCAAGTCCTTGGTTTTGGATGGATGCTCCTTCGGGTTCAGTGCCAACACTCTCCTCAGGACCAGCACCATGAGCTTTTCCAAAAGTATGACCACCCGCGACGAGTGCTACAGTCTCCTCATCATTCATTGCCATTCTGCTAAATGTTTCTCTGATATCATGAGCACTTGCCAAAGGATCTGGATTACCATCAGGCCCTTGAGGATTTACATATATTAGCCCCATTTGAACAGCACCTAGAGGATCTGCGAGATCTCTTTTACCGGTGTATCTCTTATTATCAAGCCATTCTTTTTCTGCCCCCCAATCAATTTCTTCTTCAGGTGACCATATATCTGGTCTTCCACCACCGAAACCAGCTGTCTTTCCACCCATTGATTCTATGGCCACATTCCCAGCTAGTATCATCAAATCAGCCCAACTAATTTTTTTCCCGTATTTCTTTTTTATTGGCCACAAAAGTCTTCTCGCTTTATCCAAGTTACCATTATCTGGCCAGCTATTTAGAGGTGCAAATCTCTGGTTACCTGTGTTTCCGCCACCTCTGCCATCCATAATTCTGTATGTACCAGCGGCGTGCCATGTCATTCTGATAAATAGTCCGCCATAGTGTCCGTAATCTGCTGGCCACCAATCCTGAGAGTCAGTCATCAGAGCATGGAGATCATTTTTTAAAGCATCATAATCTAATGTTTTAAACTCCTCTCTATAATCAAAATCACTATCCATTGGATCTGACTTTTGGTCATGCTGATGAAGCATACTGATATTGAGTTGATTTGGCCACCAGTCTCTATTTGTGGTTCCTGTGCTGTTAGCATTGGTATGAGATCCATGCATAACCGGGCATTTTCCTTCACTTGATTTCGACATTTCTTCCCCTCTAAGTTTTGTCAAATTAATGAATTGAAGTATTTTTTAGTATGTATGTTTGGATTGAAAAAATACAATAATATTTTACTAATTTTAGTTAGACAAATAAACATCAGATATTAATGAAATTGCAATTTTTTGTGCCCCGAAGAGGATTCGAACCTCTGACCCCAAGATTAGGAATCTTGTGCTCTATCCAACTGAGCTACCGGGGCAAATCTTGATTATATCGTGATACAAATAAGCCTGCCCAGTAGATTGGATTTAATATTTTACGAATAAATTCTGCATCCAACTCAATTATCAACTAACATTAATCTATAAATAATACTTTGGTGCCATATGAAAAAAATAATTCGGAAAGGTCAGATAAAAGATATTGACGTGATTGCAAAATACAATATTGCGATGGCACTTGAAACAGAAAATAAGGTACTTGATAATGAGACCATTACCAATGGTGTCTCTTCCATTATAAAGGATGAATCAAAAGGTCAATACTGGGTAATGGAAATAGACAGTTATTTGGTTGGTCAACTTATGGTTACTTACGAGTGGAGTGACTGGCGAAATGGAATGATGTGGTGGATCCAGAGTGTCTATGTTGAACCTCATTATCGTCGACAAGGTGTATATTCATCCCTCTACAATAACTTGGTGAAAATGGCCAAATCAGACTCTGGCTGTTGCGGTATTCGGCTTTATGTCGAAAAAGAGAACATTGAAGCTCAGGATACATACGAAAGTCTTGGTATGAAAAATGCGGGATACGAAATAATGGAGTTTAGTATCAAGTAATCTATTAAGTTTTTTACTTCACTGCTCTTGTCATTTCGTCAGGATCATAGGGCCTCCCATATCTGAGTCTGATTGTCTTTGTTTTTCCAAACCACGGTATAGATACAATATAGATGTTGTCATATTCATTATCCGCAATATTTGGGACTTTTTTACTTGCTCCAAGTTCCGCCATAAGTCTTGGAAGCGTGTCACTGTGACCAACAACAAGAATTATTTTTCCTTTAAATCTGTCAAGAATCTCATCAAGCACATCTTCGTATTTATTTTTCTCATAAATATTTATGTTTAGACCAAGAGCGTTTGCTAAAGGCTCAGCTGTTTGTATGTTTCTTTTGAAAGGCGTTGAATAAATAGCATCAATTCCTGCTACAACGTCTGCGTCTTTCAGTTGACGTGTCAATTCAAAAACGCGCATCTTTCCTTCAGCGGTTAGCTCTGGATCATCATAATTAGAGATTTCCTTTTCTGCATGTCTCACAAAAATTATAGTTGTAGTTGCCTGTGATTCAAAAAACCAGGCTAAACCTATAGCCATAGCAATATAAACTATAGCTATTTGAAGACGCCTCCTTCTTCGTTTCTTTCTTCTGTCTATTTGTAAGTCATCGATATCCATTTGAATCTTTCTTTAATTTTTATCCTTGTCAACTTCATGGAACTCGCCTTCTAAAATCTCTGAGGGTTCTCTACTAGGCTTCTCATTTTTAGTTTTATATTGCCCTTTGATTTCGGATATGTTTCTTTTTATCCACCAAAATCTTATTGCCAATATGCTGGATACAAGAACCACAAAACCCAGTATAAAAAAAAGAGCAACGGCGCCCAGTAAGAGTGTAAGCCCGAATGTAACTATACCCCCGAGTGCCAATAATAATTTAACTATCGGATTATTATTTTGAGGTTGATTTGTTATTTTTATCATAGTTTATTGTAAATTAATCTTAAATATGAGACTAGATACAATTCAAGTGAATAGTTAATTTTTGTTATATATGGTGAATAATAGTTATTCTATATGCCTTGAATCAATCATAAGAGATATATGCTGAAGAAAATTACAAAGACATCTGTGAAAATAGCTGAAAGATACATACCTGATCCCTTGGTGATTGCAATTGGCTTGACACTTATGTGTTTTATAATGGCGGTTTCATTTACGCCATATAGCGCTCTAGATACAATCGATGCATGGGGCAGAGGTTATTGGAGCTTACTTGAATTTACAGCTCAAATGATCCTCATTTTATCACTAGGTCATCTGGTTGCTCATACAAAACCAGTAAACGCATTGCTAGTAAAAATCTCAAAAAATTTTAGCAGCGCTAAATCGGCTTATATTGGCATAACCCTGATAGCCTCATTTTCCAGTTTATTTTCGTGGGGCATTGGTTTAATACTACCTGCTATCTTAAGCTGCATCATCGCCAGTAATTTAAAAAGAAGAAACATAAAAGTTCATTTTCCACTGCTAGTTTATTGTGGATACGCTGGCTCTCTGGTTGGTATGCAAGGCCTTTCGAGTACTATTCCACTATTATTAAATACACCAAATCATTTTTTAATTGATAAGATTGGGTTGATCAGTTTGAATGATACAATTTTCTCGAAATGGAACATGTTGATTGTTCTGTCCGTCATGATTGCTCTGCCAATATTTGCCTCAAGACTCCATCCAGATAAAGTCAGAGAATACAGGAGTGAAAATGTCAAGATCAGAGACATTAATGTCAAAAAATCTGGCAGTGACAAATGGCACCTTTCACAAAAATTAGAAAACAGTCGCTATATAATATTTTTACTGGGTGTTTTTGCTGGCATATATTCATTACAACATTTCATCCAAGGTGGCTCATTAAATCTAAATTCTCTGAATATGATTTTTGTTGTGCTCGGTTTATTATTCTCAGACTCTGTTAAGCACTATATCGAATTACTCTCCAATGCCGCAAAAGTTGCCGGGCCATTTTTAATTCAATATCCACTTTATGCTGGTTTAATGGGAATTATGGCGGAATCTGGCTTGGCTGAGATTTTTGTGAATGGATTTGTTGCTATATCAAACTCAGAGAGTCTTGCACTCTGGACCTTTTTATCTGCTGGTATCCTTAACATATTTATACCTTCTGCTGGTGGTCAGTGGGCGGTACAAGGTCCAATAATAATCGAAGCGGCATTACAACTTGGAGCAGATATCCCCAGAGTCAGCATGGCTGTTGTTTTGGGTGAATTATGGACCAACGCAATACAACCACTCTATCTTGTTCCAGTGCTGGCAATTACGGGTCTTAATATCAGGGATATAATGGGTTATTCGATTTTAGGTTTATTCTTATGCGCAACAATATATCTAAGCGCTCTGGTATTCTTTTAGAAAGCACTACATCAGGAAGCTATATGAAATATTTAACAAAACTAATTTTTTTCTTCACCTCATGTCTGATTTTTTCAAATGTGTTTTCGGAAGATTCTACAAATGAGAAATTTACAACAAATGATATATACAAGATTAAAAATATTCATTCTATTGATCTCTCAGATTCTGCCAATCATATTACATACATTGAAACATTTGCTGATCATAAAAATGATGATTACAGAAGCACTCTCTGGCTGCGTGAAATTAAAAAAAATAAATCAAGAAAATTAATCAAAGAAATAAAATCAATTTCTTACCCGCAATTCTCCCCAGATGAAAAATATATCGCTTACATCTCGCCAGGAAAGAGAGAGTTTGAAAATTATTCTCAATTGTGGATTATCAATTTAAAGACATCAAGAAAAAGGGAACTTACCAAGATCAAGAATAATGTGACAGATTTCCAATGGTCGCCTGATGGAAAGAAAATCGCAATTGTTGTGAATCATAAGAAAGAGGATACAAAAGACACTAGGCCACCCATTGTAGTAGAACGCTATCAGTTTAAAAAAGATGGTTATGATTTTATTGAAAATGAAAATCATCATATTTATATAAAACACTTAGATCAAAAAGAGATGACCCAAATCACTGAAGGTGCATACGATCATGTCTTACCATCCTGGTCGCCTGATGGTGAGAAACTCGCATTTGCAAGCAAAAGAGATAATCCAGATATTCATAATAATTGGGATTTATATATTCTGGATTTAAATAACAGCTCAAAAATAAACCAATTAACCCATCACAAAGGGTCTGATTCAGACCCATACAGCGATGTTAGGCCGCAATGGAGCCCCGATGGAAAAAGCATTGCCTACGTAAGAAGTGGCGATCCAAATTTAATCTGGTATTCACTTTCTCAAATAGCCATTACGGATATCGAAACAAAATCTACGAAATTAATAACTCAACATTTAGACAGAAATACCAGTTTTCCAAAATGGTCAAATGATGGTCAAGCACTGTACTTTGTAATCGAAGATGATACAAAAAGTCAACTGGCGGTTATGCAAAATAATGAAATTTCAAAAATCACACCAGATCATATGTTTATTTCTAATTGGTCTGATTCTTTTGATATCAGTGACAACACTGTTGCGTTAATTTTATCTACCACATCCTCACCAGAGGAAATATACATACAAAATGAGGATAGACTAGAAAAAATCTCAAATCATAATCAAGGTTTACTTAAAAACAAAAAAATTAACCCAATCGAAAAGATCTCATTTGAAAGTTTTGATGGAGTAATCATAAATGGAATGATGATCAAGCCTTATGATTTTGATCCTTCTAAGAAATATCCGCTCATCATAAGAATTCATGGTGGACCTGTATCTCAATATGACCTTAGTTTCTCTCTTGAAAGACAAATTTTTGCAAGCCAGCAATATGTGGTTGTTGCTGTCAATCCCAGAGGAAGCTCAGGAAGAGGTGAAGCGTTTCAAAAAGCAATTTTTGCTGACTGGGGAAATATTGATGCTAAAGATATTATGAAAGCTACTGATTATGCAATCTCCACCGGATTCATTGATGAAAATAGAATGGGTATAGGTGGATGGAGCTACGGCTCAATGCTCACAAATTATGTGATTGCGAAAGACCAGAGGTTCAAGGCGGCAACATCAGGTGCTGGAATCAGTAACATTCTTGCTGGATTTGGCAGTGATCAGTATATTAAAGAATACATCATTGAACTGGGCGCGCCTTGGGAAAATCTCGATGGATGGCTCAGAGTGTCTCACCCTTTTTTGAATGCCGATAAAATAAAAACACCAACACTCTTTTTGGTAGGAGAAAAAGACTTTAATGTGCCATTAATTGGCTCAGAGCAAATGTATCAAGCACTTAAGTATCTATCTATTCCTACCAAGCTCATTATTTATCCTGGTGAGTTTCATTCCTTTAGTGTTCCCAGTTACGAGAAAGATGTTATAGATAGGTACCTTAAATGGTATGATAAATACATTATAAATCAATAGTTTGTATA
>CETP01016316.1_pt1 | contig 10798 bp, 11 predicted proteins | sample 531311 | NCBI WGS metagenome assembly CETP01 (sample SAMEA2622657, study PRJEB7988) | marine metagenome | biome: marine biome (ENVO:00000447); feature: surface water layer (ENVO:00002042); material: "saline water (ENVO:00002010), including plankton (ENVO:xxxxxxxx)" | depth 5 m | reverse complement strand
CTTGATTACAGTTCTAATGAAAACGATTTATATTCTTGTAGTGAATGGGCTAATTTATATTCTGAGTTAGGTGATTATGGAAATAATCCATTAATATTAGATACAGATCCAGACTACTATATATGGAATATGTTTGCAGGAAATACCTATTCAGCATATGCTTTTTTAGATCATAATATGGTTTTAAGATATAAATTTGATATGCCAAATTTATATTCATTTAAATATAATTATATACCTCAATTAATTGATTCTATGTATGGATGTACAGATTTAGATGCATGTAATTATAATTTGGGAGCTGTATATGATGATGATTCTTGTCAATATACAGAATGTGATTTATGTCATGATATAAATAATCAATTAGATTGTATGAATTTAGATGGCTGTATGTGGATGGGTGATCATTGTATGGAAGCCAATGACAATTGTATGAATTATAATAATGAATTAGATTGTATAAATGATGATAATTGTTATTGGATGGGTGATCACTGCATGTCTGGCTCAAACTGTACTGATCCCATTGCATTAAATTATAATCCTATTGCTGATTTATTAGGAGATGGAGATAACGATTCATGTCAGTATTCTCCATTTATATATTTTGGGTGTACTTATGAAAATGCACTTAATTATGATGAGAATGCTAATGTTGATGATGGTTCATGTGAATATATGTTTGGAGATTTAAATCAAGATGGAGGTATTAATATTTTGGATATAAGTATACTTGTGAATTTAATTTTAAATATTTTTAATTAAAATGGATACATTTAGTCACGCTTTATGGGGAAAAGGTTTATTTGGTTACAGAAAATACAAATCATTAGCCATTTTTTTTGGAGCATTCCCTGATTTATCCTCATTTGGTATTTATTTTTTTTATAATTTAATTTTTAATTTTAATCAATTTCAGATGGGAAAACCATCTTTAGAATCAATACCATTTTGGGTTCCTAAACTATATGATTTTTCTCATAGTTTAGTTATTGCAATTTTCTTTTTATTAATTGTTTACTTCATTAATAAGGATATTTTTTTTCCAATGCTTGCATGGCCATTTCATATTTTATTAGATGTTTTTACACATTCAATTAGTTTTTTTCCAACTCCAATATTTTGGCCAATTCATGACTATAAATTTGATGGAATACCGTGGTCTAACCCATATATTTGGTATTCAAATATAATATGTATAGTTTTTTTGTTTTTATATAGAAGGAAAACTAAATTAAATTTAAAGCATGAATAAGCGCTTAAGATTAGCCCCTGAAGGTTACAATATTATTGTAATCGCTTTTCTGTTATTTTTATTTCCAATTATTTTATCAATATATTATGATTATAAGTTGTTAAATTTATTTTCGAATACAATGATACTACTTTTCATTGGAACTTGTTTTTTCTTTAGAGATCCCAAGAGAACAGTTAAATGTGAAGATCAAGATTTTTTATCCCCAGCAGATGGTACTATATTATCAGTCAAAGAAATAAAAGACTCAAATATTGGTGAAGCAAAAAAAATTTCAATATTTCTTTCTGTTTTAAATGTTCATAGACAATGGGTTCCGTTAAATTCAAAGGTGGTAGATACTGATTATAACCAAGGAACATTTTTTGGTGCTTTTCTAGATAAAGCTTCAGAAAAAAATGAGCAGACATCTATTTTATTTATAGATGAAAAAAATAATAATTTTAAAATTAAGCAGATTGCAGGCTTTGTAGCGAGACGAATTGTCAATCATATGAATCCTGATGCTAAAGTTCTTAAAGGTGAAAATTTAGGTTTTATAAAATTCGGTTCGAGAGTTGAAATCATTGTCCCTAAAAATTTTCAAGTAAATGTAAGTAAAGGTATGAAAGTAAGGGGCTGCAAAACTATAATAGGAAGGTTTAAATAATTTTATGGATGCTATAAAAAATTTATTAACGAGAAATTCAATTGGCAAATTAATTGAGCCATACCCAAATAAAGATGAAATGGAATTAGTTTACAAAGCGGCATTACGTGCTCCAGACCATGCCTTTTTAAGACCTTCAAAATTCATTGAAGTTAAAGGAGAGGGTTTAGAAAAATTATCTAAAGTTTTTGTTAATTTTATTTCTGATACAAATAAAAATGCTAGTGATTTATTAATAACAAAATATAAGAATGCTCCATTTAGAGCACCAATGGTTATTGTTTTGATAAGTCACATCAAAGATCATCCAAAGGTTCCTGAAATTGAACAATTATTATCAACATCAGCAGCAGCTCAAAATATTTTGTTGGCTTTACATGCATTAAATTATGGTGCAATTTGGAAAACTGGAAAAGTATCTTTAAACGATGAAATTAGTAAATACTTTAATTTAGATAACAATCACAAAATCTTAGGTTACATATATGTTGGAACTCCGAGCGTAGAACCAAAAAAAATACCTAATATTAATTTAGATGATCATGTTACTACGTGGGAATAATTTTTTTTATTTAGAAATTTTTCTAGAACTTCTCTTGAATCAAAATACACGCCTCTACCAATATGTTTTATAAAATTTACATTTTCTAAAACTTTATGTATTTTCTGATTTTCATTCAAGACATATATTAATGTATTATTATTTTGCGCTCCTTTAATCAAATCCTCTAATCCATAAGCACCAGATAAATCTATCCTATTTACATTAGTCATATCAATTATGACAATATCTTTTTTTTCATGATTCACATACGATTTCACCAATGATTTCATTGAAGCAAAGAAAATGGGGCCTTGTAATCTAAAGACATCAATCGATTCATGAATTTTAGAATTTAATTTTAATTCTTTAATAGATGCGAATTGATGTTTGTGTGTAGATTTTATATATTTTCTAATACTATCTGAAGATTGTATTATTGCAATTGAAACTCCCACCCCTACAGCTAAAATTAAGTCGTAAAATACAGTAATAAATAAAACTACTAGAAATATAAATAAGTCAGAGATTGGTAATTTTCTTAAAATTGGAAGGATTCTATAGTCTAGGATATCAAAACCAACTTTAAGTAAAATAGCAGCTATACATGCTAAGGGTATCATTTCAACTACAAAGGTAAGTCCAAATAAAATTGCTAAAAGTGTAATTGAATAAACAACTGATGATAAAGAAGATGAAGCACCAGATTTAATATTTGAAACAGTAAACATTGTAGCTGTTGCAGTAGGGGTCCCACCAAACAAGCCACTTATCATATTAGCTAAACCTTGACCAAATGTTTCTTTATTACTATTATGTCTTAAAACTGTCATATTATCTGCTATAATACAGGTTAAAAGACTGTCAATGATAATTAGTAAGGCTAATGATAATGCAGGTTTTAAAAATTCAATAAATCTTTTAAAATCTGGTATGTAAAAATTGAAAATTTTTGAATCATTAGCGTTTTGTATTTTATCACCAATTAAAGGAATATCAAGATTTAGCAAAGAAGATAACAATGTTCCCATAATAAGAGCAATAAGTGGAGATGGAATTTTATTTATATAATTAAAATTTTTTTTCAAATATGGCCATATTAATAAAATGATAAAAGTAGGTATAGAAACAATGATGATGTCATAATTAATTTCATTTACACTATTTACTCCTAAGAAGTTTTTAATTTGACTTAAAATAACTATTATACCTATACCGCACATAAAACCTGAAACAACAGAATAAGGAATATATTGAATGTACTTTGATATATTTAATGAAGCAGCTATTATCATAATTAAGCCACTTAGGAATATAATTGAAAATATTGCTACATAGTCTGGAAAAGATGATGTACTTACTACATATAAACCAATAAATGTTGATATTTGAGATGAAGTAGGTGCAGTTGGTCCACTAACACTAACAATACTTCCTCCGAATAAACCACCAATAAGACCTCCACAAATCGCTCCAATTATTCCAGCTATGGGACCAAGTCCTGATATTTCACCAAATGCGAGTGCTAATGGAAGAGCAATAACTGCAACAGTAATACCTGAAAAAATATCTTCTTTAACATTTTTAATTGATTTAATGTTATCGATTGGATTAAATAATTGTGCGATGGTATTTATAAACTGAGTTAATATTTTCATAAATGAGTTTAATTTAATATTTAAAGTTACAAAAATTTTTTGAACATATTAAATTGAAAGACTATTTATTTTTTAAGTAAATTTAAACATGAAATTTTTAATTAAATATTTTACTTTGGTATTGTTCAGTTTTGGATTGTCAACCTTTTCAATTGTGGCTGTCGATATAGAAAATGGCATAGTAGGAAGTGCTGGAGCATCATGTATTGGGGGATCAATTATAATTAGTGACATTCATCCAGGTGTAGGTGCTATTCACACACAGTCATATTGGAGTGGTTACAATCAGATAATGGCAAGTAATATGATGGATTTAGGATTAACTCCAGATGAAATAATTGACTATATTGTAGAAAATGATGTGAGTAATAATCCAGCAATAAGGCAATATGGTATTGTCGATATATATGATGGCGGTAGATCGGCAGCATATACTGGATCAAATTGTATGGATTACAAAGATCATATACTCGGTCCTAACTATGCAATTCAAGGTAATATTCTTCTAGATGAAAATGTTCTACTATCAATGGAACAAAATTTTAATCAAACTATTGGAACTTTATCAGATAAATTAATGGCAGCTTTGCAAGGTGCGAACATACCAGGTGCAGACAGCAGGTGTTTGGATAATAACACCTCTTCACTTTCTGCTTTTATTAGAGTTGCAAAACCTTTAGACGAGGAGGGTGATTATTACTTAGATCTTAACATCAATAATACAAGTAACGGGGTTGAACCAATTGATCTACTTCAAGAATTATATAATCAATGGCAAGAAGAACAAGATCCAATTGGGGATATAAGTGGAGATGGAATTTTGGATATAATAGATTTGATTATAATTATAGATTTCATTTTAGAGGAATTGTTTGATACTAATGCAGATTTAAATTTTGATGGAGGGCTTAATATTCAAGATATAGTTTTAATCTTGAATATTATATTGGAAAGATAAATAATATGAATGATAGATTTTTAATAATATTAAATAAACTTAATTTTAAATCAAGGAGAATAAAATGATATTAAGAATATTCTGTTTAGTATTTACTGTTTTAATAATTTATCTTTCTATGTTTTTAGCTAGCATGTCTTATGGACTAAGGGTGGTTTATTTTTGGAATCTTGAAAGTTTGATAGTAGTATTATTTCCATCATATTTACTTTCGGTTTATGTCAATGGAAAATTTTCGCTAGACTCCAAGGGTTTGAAATTTTTTAAAAAAATTATAATGCCTATTTCATGGTTAGGTTTTTTAATTGGCATTATTTCAATAGGTTTTGGCATGTCTAGTATTAATGGAGAATTTAATTTAATTATTTTCTTACAATCTTTATCAATTGCTTCAATTACTTTATTATATGGATTAATTCTAAAAATAATTATTCACACATTATTAGAGTCTAAATAAATCACTTAATAATGATTCTTGAATTCAAAAATATTAATAAAAGTTATAATAAAGTCAAGGCTCTAATAGATATTTCATTTTCAATTCCTGAAAATTCCATCTTTGGTATATTAGGTGCAAATGGAAGTGGAAAATCAACTTTTATGAAAATTTTACCTGGTTTGATACATGACTGGACAGGAGAAATTTATTATAATAGTATTGGTATTCAAAAAAACGATATGATTCTTAGGAAAGATTTTGGGTATTTAATTGAAGCTCCCACATTTTATGAATATTTATCTGCACAAAAAAACTTAGAAATCCTTGCTAGGATTTCTAAAGTAAATCCAAATAGAATTGATGAAGTTTTAAAATTAGTTGAGCTAAGTCATAGAGCGGATGATAAGGTAAGTGCATATTCATATGGTATGAAACAAAGATTAGGAATTGCACAAGCGCTTCTTCATAACCCTAAAATTCTTGTACTTGATGAACCCAATAATGGTTTAGATCCAAATGGAATTAATGATATGATAAGGCTAATAAAGAAATTAAAATCAGAAGGAAAAACCATTTGTCTTAGTACTCATAACTTAAAAGATGTAGAAGAATTATGTACGGATTTTACCGTATTTAAAGATGGTGTTTGTTCTGATTCAGTTTCATTAAATGAACAGTTGATGAAAAGTTTTAAATGGATGATTACTGTCAAAAATCCTGAACCAGTAATTGATAAAATAAATGAAAGTGATGATTTTACGTTTATTAGTTCCTTTAATAATAATATTTTGATTCAAACTAAAACTAAAGATACTATTGCAAATTTAAATAATGTTCTTAGTGGTGAAGACATATATAAAATTAGTAAAGAATCAAACTTAATAGAATATTTTTAATATGATTAATCTATTTTATAATGAACTTATTAAAGCCCTTTATAAGCGAAGGACATATATAAGTTTTATTTTAATTACTCTTTTAATACCCGCTATTGTATATGCTATAGATTACGGGGCTGTGTCACTTGAGACAAAAATTTATGGACAAATGCAGGATTCATTTATTTTTATAGGATCAATTATAAACGGATACCTTTCAGCCTACTTAATTATTGCCATTCTAATTACTCATATGCCCTTTTTGTCAACAATAATTCCATCTGAAATAATATCTGGAGAATACTCAAAAGGAACATTTAGAATTTATCTTACTAGAGCAATCCTTAGAAGAGATGTTTTTATTTCTAAGGTATTAGTAGTTTTCCTATATACAACGCTTATGATGTTTTACTTTTTTTCATTTAGTCTATTTATATCATATTTAATATTAGGTGATGGTGAGTTAATAGTATTCCATAAGGGTATATTACTTCTTTCAGAAGACGATATAATTTGGCGATTCTTTTTAGGGTTTACTTTTTCTAATTTTGTGATGATTACTGTATCATCATTATGTTTATTTTTTTCTTCCTTTTCAAAAAATAGTGTAACACCAATAATCTCTACCATAAGCATAGTTTTTATTGGGTCGGCTATTTCTTTTATACCTATTGATATATTTGAATTAATAGATCCATACTTATTTACAGGATACATTGATATTTTTTTACTAGCTTTTTATGATCCAATACCTATTGATATTTTTATTGATTGTTTTATGGTTTGCTTCATTTGGATAACAATATTTATTACTGCTGCATATTTTAATTTTACAAATAGGGATATTTTGGAATGATCTTTTTTAAACTATTTTTAATTACAATTTTTTCTTCAATTTGTTTACCATCAAGTGAATCTATTGAAGATTATTATATTCGTAAAACAAATGAACAATTTAATCTAATAAATGATTATAAAGTTGATATGGTAATAAGGCTTGAAATACCAGCCTTTAGAATGCCAAAAAAGAAATATAAGGTTTTTTATAAAAAACCTAACAAAATAAAGGTCAAAGCAAAAGGTTTTGGAATCCTGCCAAAAACAGGTTTATTTACATCTCCAAATGATAATTTTGATAACTTAAAAAATGTTAAAATGTCAGATTTTACAGATGATTTAAATATTGATGATATCGTCCTAATTGGAGATTTAATAGTTGATAGTTTAAAATTAGAGATGCCAAATGAATACTCTAGAATTACTTTTAATCCAATTGTAGAAGTTAAAATTGATACTTCTAAATGGGTGATTAAAAATGTTACCACTAAACTTGACACATTAAAATTGTTTCAAATTAATAACCGTTATCAAGATTTTGATAATTATTATATGCCCAAACAATCAATAGTTAAGTACTATATAAAAGATGAAAAATTATTTAATTGGCTAAATAAAGATGCAGGTAATATTATTGGACAGGATGCATCTATGATGCCAAATAACTCTATTGTAGAAGGAACTATTACAGTTGATTATAAAAACTATGTTATAAACAAAGGAATTAAAGATAAAATTTTTGATTAAATAGAAATCATTATGGTTTGTAACTAATTGTAAATTTAATTTTTAGGTTTGTTTTTGCGTAGTATTTTTAACAACATAATTTTGAGGGGGTTTATTTTGAAAAAATTAATAGTAATATTATTTTTTATTTCAACATCTTTTCTTTACGCTGAATGTAGTGATTTAAATCAAGCAGATTGTCTTTATTGGTCTTATTACTGTGAATGGAATGAAGAAACCAACCAGTGCCAAGAAATTGGTGGTGGTGGCGGCGGCGGAGAAGCTGATGGTCCATATAGTTATCAAGTAATTACAGAATCTGATGGCCTAAGAAATGGTCCTTTATATCGTGATGGTAGACTTTATTATCCGGTTGATGCAGAAGCTCCATTTAAGTCTGTAATTTTAACTCCTGGATTTGGTGGAGGAAGTACGACCATGTCTGATTGGGCAGAATTTTTTGCATCATGGGGTTTTACTGCTATGATAATTGGCCCAAATGATCAAATCAATGATTCCCATCAAATGAGAGCAGAGGGTCTTCTAGATGCAATAGAGACCATCAAAGAAGAAAATTTAAGAATAAATTCTCCAGTTTATGATATGATTGATTCAAATAGCTTTGTTGTTGCTGGATATTCTATGGGGGGAGGCGCCTCTCAAATAGCCTTGACTCTAGATAATCCAAATGTTGAATTTATAAAAGGTGCAATAGCACTTAACCCAACTATTATTGTAGAAGATTGCGATTTATGTGCTGATTTTAATTACTGTATATGTCTTGTACCTGAATTTGTTGATCACAATATTCCAACATTAATTGTAGCGGGTCAATTTGAATTAAATGAATTAGAAAGTTATGATGGTTTACTTGGGCAAGATATTTATGCTAATACTCCAGATGACACTATTAAAATGCTTTTAGAGATTGAAGGTGGTGGTCATGAATCATCTTATTCAGAATCAAGTAGATATAAATCATTATATTGGGCATCATATTTTTTAATGGAAGATCAAGATGCATGTGAACTTTTACTGGAAAGACCAAATGATGCTTCACAATTTTTAACTACTCTTACATGTAGCCAAGACTTACCTGGAGATATAAATGGTGATACGGCTGTAAATGTACAAGATGTAATTTTAACAGTTAACTTCATATTGCAAAATCAATATGATAGCTCAGCTGATTTAAATGACGACGGTGGTGTTAATGTTCAAGATGTTATTTTAATTATGAATATTATTTTAGCAGGTTAAATTTATATTTAAACCTGATTAACATTTACTGATGAAGAGTCCTTCAATGATATTGAAGGGCTTTTTTTTTCTAAAATTTTTGCAAAATTCAAGATAATAATTTAATTTTACATATGAATAATATTTTCAAAATAATTTTTACAATCATTTCTATTGAATATATTTTTGGACATGGCGTTTCTGAGTCAACTGCAAATGCTATGTCAAGTGCAAGTTTAATGGATTTTGTATATTTCGGTGCAGAACACATGGTCACTGGATATGACCACATTTTGTTTTTAATTGGGGTATTATTTTTCTTAACTAATTATTTTGATATATTGAAATTTATTACTGCATTTACTATTGCACATTGCCTAACTCTTATTTTTGCAACTTTTTTTCAAATCACTGCTAATGCTTACTTAATAGATGCAATAATAGCATTTAGTGTTATTTATAAAGGTTTTGAAAATTTGGATGGTTTTAAAAAAATATTTTCTACCAGTGCACCCAATCTATTATTAATGGTGTTTATATTTGGTCTTATCCATGGCTTTGGTTTATCTACAAAACTTCAAGAAGTGGCCCTAGCATCAAATATTAATCTGACAATTTCTCAAATTTTATCATTTAATGTTGGTGTTGAATTTGGGCAAATCATTGTTTTGGTTATTATGTATCCAATTTTGAAAATGTTAAGAGGAAATTATTTTAATTTCATTTCTAAAGTAGCCAATTGGTCGCTAGTTGTACTTGGATTTTTATTACTTGTTATGCAACTAAATGGATACTTTCATGATGTCTTACATGAGGATCATCCAAAAGAAATTCATAACCATGATCATAATCACAACCATGATCATGACCATCATCACTAATCAATACCCAATTTAATCTTTTAAAATAATGTGCTGAAAATCACATTTTTATGAACAAATTTTATTTAGATTTGCAGGATTTAATTTTTCTTACAAAATAAGCAATTAGTCTTTGACTTTATGGTATACATTTATTTAATTTCATGTCTACAAACCACAACAAATAATTATGGGAGGAGAACCGTAATGAGTAATCGTTTATTTAAACATTTCCCAATGTTTATATTAATTTTCAATTTTTTAATGGCTGACGTATTTATGACTGAGCTAACTGACCCTCAGAATTCTAGTGCTTCTGGAAGATACGTTGAGTTATATAATAATGGTGATTCATCTGTGGATTTATCAGATGGATGGACTATTCAAAGATGGACTAATGGTAATGATGATCCAACTGCAAGTAGTATTGTAGGTCTAACTGGAACCATTAGTGCTGGTGAATTTTATATCATTTGTAATGATGCAGATAAATTTTCTGCTACATGGCCAGATTTAACTTGCGATCAAGATATTGGTACTGGTGGTGCGGCTGATTCAAATGGTGACGATAATATGGCTATTTTACTAAACGATGTCGTAGTAGACATGTTTGGTGTACCAGGAGAAGATGGAACTGGAACAGATCATGAGTTTGAAGATGGAAGAGCTGAAAGAGCCTCTGATAATACTTCTGCCTCAGCTACATGGAATGCAAGTGGGTGGAATATTGATAACGACTCTGGTGGTGGAGATGG
>CETP01210800.1_pt1 | contig 10912 bp, 10 predicted proteins | sample 531311 | NCBI WGS metagenome assembly CETP01 (sample SAMEA2622657, study PRJEB7988) | marine metagenome | biome: marine biome (ENVO:00000447); feature: surface water layer (ENVO:00002042); material: "saline water (ENVO:00002010), including plankton (ENVO:xxxxxxxx)" | depth 5 m | reverse complement strand
TTCACGCTGATCATGAACAAAATTGTTCAACTTCAACTGTAAGAATTGTAGGGTCATCTTATGCAGGCCTTTTTGCATCCCTATCTGCTGGAATTTCTGCTTTATGGGGAAGACTCCATGGAGGAGCAAATCAAGCAGTTATTGAAATGCTGGAAAATATAAAAGCTGATGGGGGGGACATAAGCAGGTATTTAAAAAAAGCTAAAGATAAAAACGATCCTTTTAGATTAATGGGTTTTGGTCACAGAGTATATAAAAATTTTGATCCGAGGGCAAGAATTATAAAAAAAACAGCCGATGAGGTTTTAAGTAAATTAGGAATTGATGACCCTGTTTTAGATATTGCTAAAAATTTAGAAAAAATTGCTTTAAAAGATTCATATTTTGTTGACAGAAAATTGTATCCCAATGTTGATTTTTATTCAGGGATAATTTATCGAGCTCTTGGAATTCCAACTGAAATGTTTACAGTAATGTTTGCTCTAGGAAGGTTGCCTGGTTGGATAGCTCAGTGGAAAGAAATGAGAGAAAATTTTGAGCCGATTGGAAGACCTAGACAAATTTTCGTTGGATCTGTAGATAGAGACTATTCCTCAATTGAAACTCGGTAAGTCAGTCTTTTTTATTTTAAAATTTTTTATTTTTTTCATAAAACCATGTACTGCTTTTGTATTAGCTAAAATTTTAACATAATGATTGTCCTTGTAGATACTGTACTCGTTTGATTTACCCTTATAAATATTAAGTTTAAAAAAAGGAATTGTTAAAGCATAAGTTTCTAAAATACTTTTAAACATAATAATTATTCCTTTATTTCTAATTTCAATGATACAGGTATTTATATTATTGTCTTTATTTAAATATTTTTTTATTTCAGATGAACATTCGGTAATATATAATTTAGGAGAACCAGATCCGCCAATTAAAAACTTTTGACTTAATGACAAAGGCTTATCAATATCATTTTCAATTTTGGATCTAATATTACTGTCATTATATGAAATATTATATATCATTTTAATTTAATTTATTTTATTGTAATATTAACTAATATTTATATTTGATTGAAATTTATAAATGGAAAATTTAATAAAAATTCTAACCAATGATTTAAATATATTTTTTAATGAAAAATATTCATTAAAAAATATATCTTATGATTTTCAAATTACTAAAAAGGAGTTTGAAGGTGATATTACACTTGTTGTATTTCCATTAATTAAATATGTTAAAAAGAACCCATTAAAATTTTCAAATGAGATAGGAGAGTATTTGAAAAAAAAATCAAAAGTTGTAGCAAACTTCAATATAATCAAAGGATTTTTAAATATTAATTTGACTGATATTTTTTTTGTAAATAGTTTAATTGAAATTTACAAATCAAAAAATTATGGATTTTCAAAACCTAAAAACAAAAAAATAATCGTTGAATTTTCCTCTCCCAACACAAATAAACCTCTTCATTTAGGACATATAAGAAATAATCTTTTGGGTTTCTCAATTTCAAAAATACTTGAGGCTAACGGTTACGATGTAATAAAAACACAAATTATTAATGACAGGGGAATTCATATTTGTAAATCAATGATTGCATGGAAACTATATGGTAATGGAAGTACTCCAAAATCCACAGGAATTAAGGGAGACAAATTTGTTGGAAAGTACTATGTTTTATATGAAGAAAAATTTAAATCTCAAGTAAATGAATTAATAAAAAGTGGGTTAACAGAAAACGAAGCTACAAACAAAGCTGAGATTTTTGTAAAGGCTAAAGAAATGTTAATAAACTGGGAATTAGGTGATAAAGAAACTTTTAATCTATGGGAAAAAATGAATAGCTGGGTTTATGATGGTTTTAATATTACATATAAAAATTTGGAAATAAATTTTGATTCATGTTATTATGAAAGTGAAACATATTTGTTGGGTAAAGAAATAATAGATTTAGGACTTGAAAAAAAAATATTTTATAAAAAGAATGATAATTCAATTTGGATAGATTTAAAAGATAATGGCTTAGATGAAAAACTTTTATTAAGATCAGATGGAACCTCTGTATACATAACACAAGATCTTGGGACCGCTGTTCAAAGAAAAAAAGATTATGATCCAATTCATGGTATGGTTTATACCGTTGGTAATGAGCAAGATTATCATTTTAATGTCTTATTTATAATTTTAAGAAAATTAGGTTACAAATGGGCTTCAAATTTACACCATCTAAGTTATGGTATGGTTGATTTACCATCTGGTAAAATGAAGAGTAGAGAGGGTATTGTAGTTGATGCTGATGAAATAATTGAAGAGATGAGACTAACAGCGAGAGAAATATCAAATAATCTTGGAAAGATAAGTACATTTAGTGAAGAGGAAAAAAATAGACTTTTCAATGATATAGGCCTTGGAGCTCTTAAGTACCACATTTTAAAAGTAGATCCCAGAAAAAAAATTATGTTTGATCCAAAAAAGTCTATTGATTTTCAGGGAAATACAGGTTCTTTTATTCAGTATGCTTATGCAAGAATTCAATCTATTATTAGAAAATCAGAAATTAATTATAACAATATTTCAGATAATACTAAAATTGGGCATAAAGAAAAAGATTTAATTAAGCATTTAATGCTATTTCCTAGTATCATAAAACAATCTGGTGAACAATACAATCCATCTATGATAGTAAATTATTTATTTGAATTAGTTAAATCTTTTAATTCTTTTTATCAGAATGTAAATATTTTAGGAGAAAAGGATTTAGAACAAAAAAAAATAAGACTAATACTTACAGAGATTATTGGTTTAAATATTAAAACTTCTTGTTATCTGTTAGGAATTAATGTTCCTAAAAGAATGTAAAAAAAAACCACTCATATAGAGTGGTTTTTTTAAAATTTATTAAAAAATTTATTTAGATTCAGCTGCAAGTTGATAAACAACTAAACCAAAACCAATTTTGTTAATTGCATCACCAATGTTATATATAACATCCATGTCAGCAGCACCGTCAAGGAATGAATACCATTGGCCTTCACCTGTACCAACCATATATCCAATTGGATAAATTGCCCATCCAACAAGTACAAACCAACATAAAGTTTTGTGAGCCTTTTCAACAGATCCACCAGCAGCAGCAGCTAGCTTTGCAGCGCCACCAATCCAAATATCATATACAACAACAAAATATGCTATACCAGATATCAGACCCCAAATTTGAGCTTGTGCTGGATATACAGCTTCACCAAAGTAACCAGTAACTAACATTATAGTAGATAAGAAAATTAATCTCCACATCATACTTTTAGTAGCACCAGCAGCTTTTAGAATTAAGTAAAATTCAACACACATTAACGGAACTGTTAGTATCCAGTCAACGTATCTAAAAAATGTAGGCGAACTGTTTGTTTCTAAATAATAATCTCTCATATACCAATAATGAACAGCAGCAATAAAAGTAATCAAACCTGAAACTAGGATTGAAGTTCTCCACTTTGAATCAAAAGAATTCATTGATAGGAAGAAAAAAGCTGAAGCTGCCATCATAGCCATACAGCCAATAAAAAAGGTAAATGAAACATAATCTGTTACAGCAACTTCTTTAATAGCTGCAACATTAATTAAGCTTAAAAAATTTTCCATAATATAATCGATTAATTGTTTTTGTTTAGATAAATTTATGAAAAAAATATTAACAGCCTAATTTATTTTTAAAAAAAATGCTTTCAAATGCCAGTAAAATCCTATTTGACTATAAGTATAGAGTATTAATAACACTTTTTTTTATTATTTTTTCTCCATTTATAAGTGAAAATATTCAAAATAATATAGCACTAATTTTAATTTTTACAATTGGTATTATTCATGGATCAAATGACTTAAAATTAATTCAAAAAAAAACTGAAAATTTTAGTAAAAAATTTTTTTTTAGGGTTTTATTTTTTTATGTATTAATTGTAATAATTGGAGTTCTAATTTTTTTTATTTATCCCTTACATGGACTTATTGCATTTATAATATTTAGTGCTTTTCATTTTGGTGAGCAACATTTAAAAACTTTTGAAGTAAAAAGTAGAAACAAATTTTTAATCTTTTTATTTTATGTTTCATATGGTTTGTTAATATTAAATTTACTTTTTTATTTAAAATTTGATAATGTCAATGAGATTATAAAATTGATCTCAAATTTTGATTTAAAAAAGTACCAAATTTTATACATATTGATTTCATCTTTTTTCTCTTTTTCTTTATTTATTTTCCTTTTAAATAGAACATTTAAAACTTTATATGAATTTTTTTTAATTGTATTATTAAGTTTTTTATTTAATACATCATCTTTGATTTTAGGTTTTTCAATTTATTTTGTTTTTTGGCATAGTTTTCCATCAGTAAAAGATCAGATAACATACATATATGGGAATTTTGAATATTACAATTTAATTAAATACATAAAATCATCTGTTTTATATTGGTTGATATCTTTATTTGCAATATTTATTGCATACAATTTTTTAGATTTTAGACAGGATTATTTCTTACCTTTATTTTTTTCTTTCTTAGCTGCCATAACCTTTCCCCACACAATAGTAATAGGAAGTTTAAAATAAATTTTTGATTATCCCAATATTGTTTTATTTTTAATTATGTTCCAAAATTTAACAGAAAAATTAGAGAGAGCCTTTAAAATTTTGAAGGGTCAAGGAAAGATTACTGAGGTTAATATAGCAGATACATTAAAAGAGGTTAGAAGAGCTCTTTTGGATGCTGATGTTGATTATAAAATTGCTAAAAATTTTGCTGATAATGTTAAAATGAAAGCAATTGGTTCGAAGGTACTAACAAATATTAATCCTGGTCAACTTTTGATTAAAATTGTTAAAGATGAGTTGACTCTTTTAATGGGTGAAAATTCATCTGAGTTAGCCTTGAAATCTAATCCTTCAATAATTCTTATGTCTGGACTTCAAGGTTCTGGTAAAACTACTTTTTCTGGTAAAATTGGAAAATATTTGAAGAACAAAAAGTCTAAGAAACCACTTTTAGTAGCTTGTGATACATACAGGCCAGCAGCAATTGATCAATTGGAAACTATTGCTAACGAAAATAAAATTGACATTTACCTTGACAGAGAAGAAAAACAACCAAATAAAATCGCAAAAAAATCAATTGAATTTGCAAAAAAAAATGGAAATAATGTTGTAATAATTGATACTGCTGGAAGACTTGCTGTAGACAAAAAAATGATGCAGGAAATATCTGATATAAGAAAGGTAGTTAATCCTGACGAAACTCTATTTGTAATTGATTCAATGGTTGGTCAAGATGCAGTAAAAACTGCTAAATCATTCAATGACATTTTAGATTTTGACGGTGTTGTTTTAACCAAACTTGATGGTGATACTAGAGGTGGTGTAGCCTTGTCAGTAAAATCATCTTTAAACAAACCTATAAAGTTTGTAGGTACAGGAGAAAAAATGGATGCAATTGATTTATTTTATCCAGATAGAATGGCTGAAAGAATTTTGGGAATGGGTGATGTAGTAACATTAGTCGAAAGAGCTCAGGAACAGTATGATCAGGAAGAAGCTAGAAAAATTAGTAAGAAAATTGCAAAAAACAAGTTTGACTATGACGATTTTTTAAGTCAAATTAAAAAAATAAAAAAGATGGGGGACATGAAAGATTTAATAGGGATGATTCCTGGAGCAGGCAAACATGTAAAAAACATAGATATTGATGAAAATATTTTTAAAAATATTGAGGTTATAATTAGTTCTATGACAATTAAAGAAAGAAAAAATCCTGAATTAATTAATATTAGTAGAAAAAATAGAATTTCTAAAGGATCTGGTAGGTCAATTGATGAAGTAAATCAATTGATAAAACAATTCAATCAAATGAGTAAAATGATGAAAATGATGAAATCAAATAAGTCTGCTAATATGATGAATATGTTTAATAATTTTAGGTGAGTAGATGAATATATTAGATGGAAAAAAAATATCGTCAGATATTAAAAGTGAAATAAAAAATTGTGTTTTAAAAAATACAAAAAAAGGTTTAAGACCTCCCCATTTAGCTGCAATATTAGTTGGAAATGATGGAGCTAGTTTAACTTATATTAATAGTAAAATAAAATCTTGCGATGAGGTTGGTTATAAATCTTCATTATACCACTATGATATTAAAATTTCTGAACTAGAATTATTAGAAAAAATAGATGAATTAAATTCAAACGAAAAAATAGATGGTTACATTGTTCAGTTGCCTTTACCAAAACATATAAACCAAAATAAGGTTATTAACAGGATAAGTCCTTTAAAGGATGTAGATGGATTTCATCCCCAAAATTTCGGTTCAATGAGTCAAGGTTTTGATTCTTTTATACCAGCAACACCATATGGAATTATAGAATTAATTGAAAGATATAAAATTAAAACATCAGGAAAAAGTTGTTTAGTCATAGGAAGAAGTAACATAGTAGGCAGACCGATAAGTATATTGATGAGTCAAAAATCCAAATTTGGAAACGCTACAGTAACTTTAGCACATAGTAATACCAAAAATTTAAAAGAAATTTCTAAATCAGCTGATATTATAATTTCTGCATTAGGTATTCCAGAGTTTCTAAAATCTAACATGGTGAAAAAAGGAGTTGTTGTGATTGATGTGGGTATAACTAGAGTTAAAGATGCAACGAAAAAAAGAGGTTATAAAATAGTTGGTGATGTCGATTTTCTTGGTGTTTCAAAAAAAGCTTCGTTCATAACTCCAGTGCCTGGTGGAGTTGGCCCTATGACGATTGCTATGTTATTAAAAAATACACTCAGAGCTAGAAACTTTTAGTTCTTTCAATTGCATTGTAAATCTTAAGTATTGATAAGGCAAATATAGAACTAATTAAAATTATAAATATATCAAGAAAACCCTCTGCACTAAAGGATAATCTAATTAAAATGGTGGATATGACAAATCCAGTGTTTCGAATTAGCTTACTATAACCCTCTGTAATTTTGAAAGATAATAGCAGAATTATAACATCAGTTAAGATTAGTAGAGTAAAGAAATCATTAAAAAAAACCTTATCAATTTCGTTATAAATTATTGTTTCTGAATATGATTCATTCAATAAATTTAATCCCCAATTAAATAAACTGTAGGATGAGAAAATTATCAAAATAGCTAAAAGGGATAAGCTGACAATTTTTTTTGAATTTATAAATTTTAGAAGAAGAGGTTCCTCTTTGTTTATAGACATCCTATTTTTATTTTTATTAAATAAAAATATTATATAAAAAAGGATAAGAATACCTATTAAGTCTGACAAAACCTCTAAATTTTGATTTGAAATATTCCATGAATCGCTTAAATCTAAATTTGAAATATCTTTAAATATTTTTCTAATAATAATTAAAGAGATAATTTCAAATTGTTTAGATATACTAGTTGTAAAAGATCTAGGTAAAAAAAGTAATAAAAGATATATTTCATAAATTATAATAAATGAAAAAGGTGTGTAAATTGCTGAAATTGGGTTTGAAAGTAAGCTGTTTTCAGTTTCTGTAATATCTATAACTGAAAAATTATTTAAAAAAATTAATAATAAATGAATTATAAATCCTAATGTTGCTAAGAACAGTACAGTATTTTCAACATTTTTTTGGGCTTTTAATGAGAAAATGTAGTCAAATATATCCCCTAATTTTTTCATTATACAAATAAATTTACGAGTTAAATTTTAAGTTCCTTTGTTTATCTTTGAACAAAGATGAAAAATAATTTTGACATAAATGTTTTGTCAGGAAATTTATTGCCTGTGATGGAAACTTTTCAAACTATTCAAGGGGAAGGTTATTTTAAAGGTTCATCGGCTTATTTTATAAGAATAGGTGGATGTGATGTTGGATGCCATTGGTGTGATATTAAGGAAAGCTGGGATTATAACAATTATAATTTTCAAAATGTTAATGACATTGTTAATACTATTAATTCAAAATCAAAAATAGTAGTAATTACCGGAGGAGAACCTTTAATGTGGAACATGTCTCCTTTAACAACTATTTTAAATAATAAAGATTTTAAAACCCATCTGGAAACATCTGGAGCTTATCCAGTAACTGGTAATTGGGATTGGATTTGTCTGTCCCCGAAAAAAAACAAAAAACCTCGCACTGATTTATTTAAAATTGCAAATGAATTAAAAGTTATTATTTATAATAAAAGTGATTTTGAATTTGCTGAGCAAATGTCTAGAGAGGTTAGTTTAGAATGTAAATTATTTTTACAACCTGAGTGGAGTAAAAGAGAAAAAATGATGCCATTTATAGTTGATTTTATCTTAAAAAATGATAAGTGGAGAGTATCTTTACAAACACACAAGTATATGAATATACCATAATTAATATAATAAATATTTTTTTCTTACTAATTTAAAAGACTCAATACCTTTTTTCCATGATTTTCTGATTTGATTTTCACTGTAGCCATTTTTGAGTTGTTTTTCTAAATTGTCTACTCCATAAATTTTATTAAAGTATTTTCCAAAAAAATTTTTTTCTCCCTTATAAAGTTTATATGAATTAATTAACCATTTTAATTCAATTTTATTTATTTCCTCATGGTCAGACAAATCAACACCAAAACATTTTTTGTTTAAAAGCTTTGGCTTAGACGACCCAATATTTGGTTGTGGATAAAAATTAAATCTAAAATTAGTGAAACTTGGGTGCCCATATATTTGAAACTGTTTGTCAGTTCCTCTTCCAATGCTAATAGGTGTTTGTTCAAGTAGACACAGACTTGGATATAAATTAACTGATTTACTATTCGGTAAATTTGGAGAAGGTTTTATAGGTAAATCATATCTTTTATTCCTGTCATAATTTAATATTTTAATAACATCAATATCACATCTCAAACCGTTTTTTAACCAATTTTCTCCGTTAATCATCATGCCATATTCTCCAATAGTCATTCCATATACAATTGGTACAGGATGCATCCCCAAAAAACTAAAATTATTTTTTGTTAAAACTGGACCATCAATGTAGAAGTTATTTGGGTTGGGTCTGTCGAGTATAATTAACTTTTTATTATTTTCAGCGCATGCCTCCATAACCAAGTGTAAGGTCGAAAGATAAGTGTAAAATCTAACTCCGACATCTTGGATATCAAAAACTACAATATCAATGTCATCTAAGTCTTGATTTGAAGGTTTTTTCTTGCTACCGTGAAGAGAAATTATTTCTATTGGCGATTCATTATAATAACTGTTTTCAATTTTTTCACCATTGTCTCCAATTCCATAAAATCCGTGCTCAGGTGAAAAAATTTTTTTAATATTAATATTTAATTTTAAAAGAGTATCAACCAGATGAACAAATTTATTTTGGGTTTTAATAATACTCGTTTGATTACAAACAACCGCTATTTTTTTGTTTTCTATTTTTTTATAGTATTCTTGAATTTGATTTGCACCAAAACTTATTTCACTTTGGCAAAACACATTTAAACAAAACATTGAACAAAAAAATAAATATGTAATTTTATAATTATTTTTTTGATTAAGATTGTTCATGAAATTAGATTTGTTTATTGCTCGAAAGATACGAAATAAAGAGAATTCAGACAGAACTGTATCAAGTCGAATAATTAAAATTGCAATATTGGCAGTTTCTTTAGGAATTGTATTAATCTTGATTTCAATCTCAGTTGGTTTTGGTTTTCAAGAAAAAATTAAAGAAAAGACAAAAGCGTTTAGCGGAGACTCAATTATTATGCCTTTTGAAAACAATAGTTCGGTAATTTCATCAAATCCAGTTTCAGTAAATGAACTTTTAAGTTCAGATATTTTATTAAACGATTTTTTGGAAAGTTATCATCTCATAATAAATAAAGCAGGAATTATTAAGTTTAAAAACGAATTTGATGGTATAATTTTTAAAGGAATAGATAAAAATTTCAATAAAAAAAAATCTTTATTTTCAAATTTTTCAGGTTCAAATTTATCTTTCAATGATGAAATCTCAAATCAAATTATTTTATCTAAATATGTAGTTAATAAGCTTAGCCTTAAATTAGGGGATAAGCTTGAATTATATTTTGATTTAGATAAATTTTCATTTCCATTAAAAAGAAATTTCACTCTAACTGGAATATATGAGACTGGATTTAACGAATATGATGAAAACTACGGATTTGTTGATGTGAGACATTTACAAAAAATAAATAAATGGAACCCGAATCAATATGGTGGTATTGAAATTTTTTACAAAGAAAACATTGATAATAGTAGTTTTTCAAAACTTTTATACAATAATTTACCATCTGATTTAAACCTGATTAAATTAGAGGATAGATACAAGACAATATTCGATTGGATCAAGCTATTTGATTTTAATATTTTAATAATAATTTTAGTTGTTTTCATTGTAGCTACACTAAATATGTCGACTGCTCTATTAACATTAATTTTAGAAAAAACAAAAACTATAGGAATATTAAAATCTATTGGAGCAAACAATTATTTGTTGCAAAAAATTTTTTTATGGAATGGATTATTTATTTTGTTAAAAGGTATTTTTTATGGAAATTTTACAGGACTTATAGTTATTGTTATTCAAAAAGCTTTTGGATTAGTTAAATTAGATCCATCTATATATATACTCGATAAAGTTCCAGTAATTATTGATTTTAAAAATATCTTATTTGTAAATTTTGGTATTATTTTGGTTTGTATGTTATCTCTTGTTATTCCCTCACTTATTATTTCGAGAATCTCACCATCAAAAGTTATTAGAATTCAATAATATTTATTTGTTAGCAAAAGATTATCTTTGAAAAAAAAATGAAATACGCAGATAACATACTGCAAACTATTGGCAACACCCCATTAGTTAAACTCAACAACATTACTAATGAT
>CETP01210805.1_pt1 | contig 10988 bp, 8 predicted proteins | sample 531311 | NCBI WGS metagenome assembly CETP01 (sample SAMEA2622657, study PRJEB7988) | marine metagenome | biome: marine biome (ENVO:00000447); feature: surface water layer (ENVO:00002042); material: "saline water (ENVO:00002010), including plankton (ENVO:xxxxxxxx)" | depth 5 m | reverse complement strand
ATTTTAGAAAAAGAGTCTTTGGCTCCCTCCTTCGATACTTATCATTCCTTTGAGAAAGAAAGAGAACAATACGAAAGAAAAAAATTATTGCAGGAAGAAAAACTTTGCTTTGCTAAATATAGTAAGACGATTGAATTTAATAGAATTAATGATCCTGCCTGCGTAGAGTTTGTATCAAAGGAAAAACCAGACGTCATAATTGTTTTTGGAACAGGTATAATCAAAAATGCCATTATTGAAAAATGTCCCGAAGGTATAATTAATCTTCATGGTGGAGATCCACAATTTTATCGAGGACTTGACTCTCACCTTTGGGCAATTTATCACAAGGAATTTTCTATGTTAAAAGTTTGTCTTCATAAAGTAAATAACATTCTTGATGGTGGAGGAATCATTGATTTAAAAAATATTATTATTAAAAAAAATTTAGAGCTTTTCATGTTGCGAGCTGAAAATACAAAATTATGTGTTGAATTAACTTTATCAGCACTTAAAAAATACGAGGAATTAGGTTCTTTCCAATTTTACTCTCAAAATTCAAAAGGAAGATATTATTCTTTTATGCCTGGTGTGTTAAAAGAAATTTGCTTAAAAAACTTCACTAATTATGTTAAAAGTTTATGATAGATCTTGACTACTATGTAAAAAAACTTCAAAAAAAAAAATTTTCGATTTTTCTTTTTCATGGAGTGATAAAGGAGTCTGTAAATGGAATTAGAAACTACACAAAAAAACACATTTTGGAAGAAGATTTTGAAAATCTAATGATAAATCTAAAAAGATATGGTATACCTTTAGCCCTAGATGAGGTTGTACAGTTTCACAAAAAAAATATGCCTCTTCCAGACTTCTCCTTTTCGATAACCTTTGACGATGGGTTTGAAAATAATTATTCAATTGCAAGGCCAATACTGGAAAAATTATCCATACCAGCAACCTTTTATGTATCAACAAATTTAATTGATAAAAATTTAATGACATGGATTGATCAAATTGAATATTGCATTGACCAAATTAATAGTAAAACTCTCGACTTACCTTGGAGCAATGTGCCTTTTAAAATATCATCAAAAAAAACAAAAATTAAATTTTTAAATTACTTAAGACAAATTTTAAAAAAAGATCCAGTCATTTATCCTTCGGAAAAATTAGTTAGATATATTTTTCAGCAATGTGGCATCAATTTAATAAGATCTTCTGATGGTCCCTTAGATAAAAAAATGAATTGGAAACAAATATCTAATCTACATAATAATAAATTATTTTCCGTTGGAGGTCATAGCCACAACCATGTTAGTTTGGGTCTACTTGAGCCCGAAGAAATGAAATCAGAAATACAAAAATCAATTAATTACTTAAAAAATAAAGGTGATATTGAATCACAGCATTATTCCTACCCTGAAGGACAGGATATAGACTATAATAAAAATGTGGAAAAACTTTTAAAAATAAGTGGTATCAAATGTTGCCCAACTGCCATAGATGGACAAAACAATAACATTCTTAATAACTTATTTAATTTAAAGAGAGTAATGGTAGTTTAGAATGTGCGGAATTGCGGGATATATTGGTAAAAACAACATTGAAAAATCAAGACTACGAAACACTCTTGATTTAATGGTAAGAAGAGGACCAGATTATCAAAGCTTTTATAGTTCAAAACATGAAAACTTTAATGTATTTCTTCTTCACAGTAGATTGGGTATTCTAGATCTAGATGAAAGATCTAATCAGCCATTTAGTTTAAAAAAATATATAGTCGTATACAATGGAGAGATTTACAATTTTATCGAGTTAAGAAAAAAGCTATCTAATTTAGGTTATAATTTTTCAACTAGCTCGGATACCGAAGTATTGCTACAGGCGTATATTGAATATGGAGAGAGTTGTGTCCATTATTTTAATGGTATGTGGTCTTTCGCAATTTGGGATGGAGTCAAAGAAAAATTATTTTTGTCGAGAGACCGTTTCGGGGAAAAACCTCTTTATTATCTTAAAGATAAAGATGGTATATATTTTGCTTCTGAAGTAAAGGCTATACAATCTCTTAGACAAAAAAAACTTTCAATTAACTATAGCTACCTCAATCGATATATGGTTTATGGCTATAAATTTTTGTATAAGGATGAGCAAACTTTTTATAAAGAATTATCTCGTTTAGAAAGCGCTACCAACATGGTCATTTCAAATGATAATCAGAAAAAATATAAATATTGGCAACCTGAAATCGAACAAGATCTAAACATGTCATACAGTGACGCCATTGAAGGTACTAAATACTACCTTTTTGAAAGTGTCAAATTACGTCTAAGGTCGGATGTTCCAATTGCCTTCTGTCTAAGTGGTGGTATTGATTCTTCCTCATTAGTATCGATCGCAAAAAAACAATTCAATCATGAAGTTGTGACATTTTCAATAATTGATAATGATGAAAGATATAATGAGCTAGATAATATAACTGAGACGACTAAAGATCTAGGGTGTGAACATTTTCTAATTGAATTAAATTATAAACAAATCCTTCCAAAATTAAAAAAATTGATTTTATATCATGATGCACCAGTATCTACAATATCATCCTTAATTCATTCATTACTTTTGGAGAAAATCAAGGCCAATGGTTTCAAAGTATCTATCTCTGGAACTTCTGCAGATGAACTTTTTACAGGATACTATGATCATTTCAACTTACATTTATATGAAATGAGGGATCATAATTCTTTTAATGATCATATGGCAAATTGGAAGAAATTCATTCTGCCAATTGTAAGGAATCCTTTTCTTAAAAATCCGATGTTATATTTTAAAGATCCGTTTTTCAGAAGACATAACTATCTAAATAGCGAAATCTTTTCATCATTTCTCTACCAAAACATTAAAATTGAGTTTAGTGAGGAATTATATTCAGGATCTTTATTAAGGAATAGAATGCTCAACGAGCTGCTGCATGAAGCTACTCCAATAATATTAAACCAAGATGATCTTAATTCTATGATGAATTCAGTTGAGAACAGAAGTCCATTTTTGGATGTAAACCTAGTAGAGTTTGTTTATTCAATACCAAGTCATCATCTAATTAAGAAAGGATATTCCAAACAAATTTTAAGAGAGTCAGTAAAAAATATTTTAAATGACACAGTTAGATTAGATAGAAGAAAAAAAGGATTCAATGCTTCGATCAATTCAATTATAAATTTAGATGAGAAAAGCACTCATGATTATTTTTTATCAGATAGCCCAATTTTTGACATAATTAAAAAAGATAAAATTCAAAAATTGTTAAATGAAAAATCCCATAAAAACAGTTATAGTAAATTTCTTTTTAATTTTTTAAACGCAAAAATTTTTATTGAAAATTTTTAGCGATGAAGTATTGTAAAAACTGCATTTTACCTGAATCAAGACCTAACATTGTTTTAGATATAAATGGTGTCTGTAATGCTTCAACAAATAAATCAAAGAAATTAATTGATTGGAAAAAGAGAGAAAAAGAATTTGTAAAAATTGTAAAAAAGGTCAAGGCAAAAAAAGAAACATATGATTGTGTCATTCCAGTAAGTGGTGGTAAAGATAGTACTTGGCAAGTTATTAAGGCATTGGAGTATGATCTAAATCCTTTATGTGTAACTTGGAAAAGTCCAGGCAGAAATACTTTAGGTAATAAAAACTTAAATAACTTAATTGATCTAGGTACTAACCATATTGATTTCTCAATCAACCCGGTATTTGAAAAATTATTTACACTAAAAGCGTTTAAAAAATTTGGTAATCCTCTAATTCCCATGCATATGGCTCTTCATGCAATACCATTACAAATAGCTATAAACTTTAAAATTCCGTTGATATTGTGGGGAGAAAATGCAGCATTTGAATATGGAGGTGATACAACACTTATGGGATATTCGTTAAATCAGGAATGGTTGAGGGAGTATGGAGTCACAAACGGGACCTCATATAAAGATTGGATTGATGAGGATTTATCATACGAATTTCTTTCAGCCTATAGATGGCCTTCTTCGGAAGATCAAAAAAAAGCTGGAATGAAAGCTCTTTTCCTGGGATATTTTTTTTACTGGGATCCCAAAATAACCTATAAAATTTCTAAAAAGCACGGATTTACTTCAGCAAAGAAACCAAAAACAGGTTTCTATAATTATGCTGACATTGATGATAGCTTTTTAATTACAGTTCACCATTGGATGAAATGGTATAAATTTGGTTTTACTAGACTTTGGGATAATCTTTCAATTGAAATTAGGAATGGTAGGATGACTAGAAGTAATGCAATTGAAATTATAAAGGGAATTGGTAATGAGAACCCTGAAAGGGAAATAGGCCTATTTTGTAATTATTTAAATATAAGCAAGGATGAATTTTTTAATATAGCATCTAGGTTCCGTAATCATAATATTTGGTTTAAAAACTCAAGAGGTGATTGGTACATTAAAGACTTTTTAATAGATAATTGGACTTGGACCAATTGAAGATTCATATCAAAAAACCTGCTCGTTCGTTTTTTGTGGGGAAGAATGATAAAATAAAAATAGATGACTGTGGTTCGGTTGTTCTCGAAAATAACGAACAAATTACCTTCTTAACAGATTGTAATAAAGAATATGACGTCATCAAAAAAGATTGGGGGTTTTATGCTACTCCCTCAATAAATAATCGCTTACTTAGACAAGGCTTTAAATGTGCTTTGGTTAAAAATAAAGATGGCTTTCTCTACGTAATGTTGGTAATGGAAAATAAATTAAAAATATTTGAAAGATACATTGCAAATGAAGAGAATCATCTTTTAATGTGGCTGGATGAGCTATAAATACATTTATGGGTTTGGCAATATTAGGTGATTTAATGCTTGGAAGACATCAAGCTCCATTAATTAAAGAGCATGGTATCGAAGGAATTTTAGGTGAGATAAAAGAAACTATAGGCAAAAGAAAAATAATTGCAAATTTGGAATGTCCCCTCATAAAAGTCAACAAAACAAAAAAGAAAGAAAGTAGTTTTTCAAAATTATATGGGGCTGAAATACTAGCCAAACAATTATCGAATTATGGTTTTGAAGCACTTAGCTTGGCAAATAATCATATTTTTGACTTTGGTAATCGTGGTTTAATTAATACTCAGAAAATTCTTAATCAAAATTCTATTAAATTTTTTGGTGCAGGGTTAAATAAGGAAGCTTCCATTACTCCTGCAGTTTTAGAAGTAGATAAATATACGATAGCCTTTTTAGGATTCAGTTTTTCAAATCCTGCACAGGAAAAAAAATCTGGTGTAGCATATTTATATGACGATACAGTCAAAACTGCCATTAAAAAAGTAAAAAGTGAGGTTGATTTTCTTATTGTGATGCCTCATAGTGGAATTGAATTGTATCAATATCCGCTTAAAAGAGATCAAAAAATCTATAGAAGAATGATAGAATTAGGAGCAGATTTGGTTGTAGGCAGCCAATCACATTGTATACAAGCTATGGAAATTTATCTTAAAAAAACTATATACTATGGTATAGGAGACTTACTATTTGATCACTTTCATAAAGATACAAAACTTGATTTCACATCAAATAAATCTCATTCTAAAAAATTCTGTATAGAACCAAGTTTTTCTCTTATGCAGCAAAGTCTTATAATTTTAATTGATATTATCGCAGGTAAATTAGTTGTTAAGCATGAAACTGTTGAAAATAAAGATGGACATAATCCTAAGGTACTCACCCAATATAATAAAGAACTTTGGATGAATAAATTTGGTACCTTAAACTATAATCTAAAAAATAGTAATTCTATAGAAAAGGAAAGAATAGCTATAGAAAAAAAATTACTTGTAGACTTAAAAAGCAGAAGGGTTATTTAAAATCTTGAAATATTTTCTGATTTACAACCAAAAAAAAGTTATCTCCAATGAAAATAATTTACATTTTTCAAAGGCGCTTAATTTTTATTCTTCAAACTCTAGACAAGATTTAGGATATAAGTTTTTCGATGGATTTAATCGCCATATGAAAGGGTTTATTGTTTATGATAGACAAGAAAAAATCAACCAAAACTTTATAGAAAATAATAAAGTAAAAATAATCATAAGCGGTGCTCCATTGACTGGGTCTAAAGTTCAAAGTGCAGAAAACATATTTAAAATTTATGCAAAGTATGGTATAAAAATTTTGGCAAATAAAATAGACGGAGGTTGCTCCCTAACTATTATAGATAATCAAAATCAATCTATAAATGTAATTCGGGATAGAATTGGCCTATCGCCTATATATTATGTCATTTATGATGGTTTTTCATGCAGTACTAATTTAGGTCCAATGATTAAATCAGGAATTTTTAAAAATGACTATAACAAAAAGGTTATAGGTAAGTATGCTTCTTGTAATTTTCGTGCAAACTATGGATCGGATGACACTTTTTTTAATGGAGTCAAACAAGTATTACCATCAAATTTTATTACTTATAAAAAAAATAAATTATTTACAAAAAAATATTGGACACTCGAACCAAACGATAATTATTTAAAATTTAGAGGTAAAAAATTATCAACCTATTTTTATAATAGAATAAAAGATTCAATTAAAAATTATTATTCTGCATTCTCAAATGAAAAAGTAGTTGTTGCATTGAGTGGAGGAGTTGATTCGGGTACTATAATTGGTATGCTTCATGAAATCAGTGGGCAAAGAGTCGATGCCGTATCCTTAAGCTATGAAGAAAACACTAAGCATGATGAATCTGGTTTGATAAAATTTAGTGTTAGAGATCACGCTAGAAATTGGTATGATTTGAAACTGGATCCGATGGAACTGCGGGATGATATGGAAACTTATTACAATAAGTTTGATATTCCATTGGCAACAATAAGTATATACGGGTATGATTATCTAATTCGAAAAATATCAGAATTAGGATATAAAAATATTTTTACAGGAGCAGGCGGAGATTATCTGCAAGCAGGTAATTATCCATGTTTTTTATACTATTTTGCAGATTTAAAACTATCTAAATCACAATTATATGAGAAAGAAGTCGATTTATGGATTAAAAATCATGGAACCGAAGAGTTTCCAAAATCAATAGATACCGTTGAATCTTTTTTTAAAAAAAATATTGATTTCTCTCAACCTGGAAAATTAAAAAGAAGAGAATTATTTTTACCTTCAGGAAATATTTTGAATAAAGATTTTTATAGAGACATCGGTGATGTTCGATGCAATGTTGTAGAATCTTATGGATCATATTTAAGAACATATTTTGCCCAAGAACTATTTTATGAATCAGTGCCTCCAGGTATTGACGCTGAAGATATGATTAATTGGAATTATGGTACTAAAATGATTTCTCCATTTTTTTCAAAATCTTTAATTGAATTAGGTTGGCAATTACCTCCAGAACAGAAAATAAAAAATGGTATAAATAAAGTTTTATCTAGAAAAAGTTTAATTGGAACTTGTGCTCAAGAAATTCTTAAAAGAAAACAAAAAAGTGGATTCAATGCTCCATTTGACATGTATATAAAATCTCAGTTGAAAGATTTTGCTCTCGATATATTGCATTCTAAGTCATTTGTTGAAAGAGGTATTTATAATCTAAAAGAGTTTGAAAAAATTAAGATCGATCATATCCAAGGAAGAGAGAGTCATATGATGTTACTATGGCAAGCCATAAATCTTGAACTTTGGATGCGCGCTTGGGTTGACAATTAAACTAGTTATAATATTTTCTTATATATGTGTGGATTACTTGGATTAGTAGCAAAAAGAAATAAAATTATTCATTACAAATCGTATTTAGATAATGCTCTAGATACTTTGACACACAGAGGACCTGATCAATCAGGAGTTTATTATAATGAAAAGGTTTATTTAGGTCATAAAAGATTATCTATTATCGATCTTGATAGTGGGGAACAGCCTATGATCTCAAGCGATGGACGTTATATTATTGTTTTCAATGGAGAAATATTTAATTTCGAAAAAATAAAAAACTCCTTGAAAAATAAAGGATATTTTTTCAAGACTAATTCAGATACCGAGGTAATTTTAAGTGCCTACAATTATTTTGGGCACGAATGCCTTAAATATTTTAATGGAATGTTTTCAATTGCAATATGGGATTCATTAAAAAGAGAGTTGTTTTTAGCTAGAGATCGGTTTGGCATTAAACCTTTGTTTTATGCTAAACAATCAGATACTATAATTTTCTCATCAGAGATTAAGGCAATTTATAAAACTGGATTATTAAACTTTAAACCAAAGTATGATAATTTTAACGAATTTCTTGTTTTTGGATATATTTCAGGTGAAGAGACGATGCATTATAATATCAATGAATTAGAACCTGCACATTACCTTATTTGGAGTGATAAAATTTTTACTAAGAAACAATACTGGAATCTAAAACCAGAGAAAATACTGCTTGATTATAATCTAGATGACGCTTCTAAAAAGTTGATAAATGCGGTTGATACTTGGTTGACATCTGACGTTGAGGTGGGATCACTTTTAAGTGGTGGTGTTGATTCCAATGTTTTAGCCATGATAGCATCCAAAAAACTCAAGAATATTACAACTTTTGGAGGAATTCTCGAGCACAACCCTGAAAATAACGAAGAAAATCTTATTAACATTGCATTAAAAAAATTAAAAGGGGACCATTATTCAATTAAAATTAAAAACAAATTTTTGGAAAATAATTTTTTCAAATTGATTGATCATTTCGATGATCCAATTCATGATTCTAATTATTTTTCTTTAATGGCAATATGTGATGAAATAAAGAAATATACTAATTACAAAGTTGTCATTTGTGGTGAGGGGGCTGACGAGATTTTTGGGGGATATGAAAGATATATAAAATTTTCAAAACAGTACGAAAAAAATTCTTTTGACAATTTAATATATTCATATAATCATGTAGCCATACCTAGATTAAAATTAATTACGCAAGACCCTGTAATCATTAGCCGAAGAAGGTATGAAATATTTAATGAGACTCGCTCGGATGATATCTTTAATACATTGCTTTATTATGATCAAAGAACTTTTCTTGGATCATATCTGCATAGACAAGATAGAGTTGGTATGATGTATGGTCTTGAAATTAGAACCCCCTACCTAGATCACCATTTGGCTAATTATATCAATAGCATTACTTCCAAGAAAAAATATAATTCTAAATACCAAAAGCTTATATTAAGGTTAATTGGAGAAAAAATTATTGACAATAGAATAATATGGGACAATCAAAAAATTGCATTTTCATTTCCGATTTCTAAATTATTAAAGAATGGATTTCTATATTTTCAATTCAAACGATTATTTAAAAATGGGTTTCTAATTGAAGAAATCTATAATTTAAATGGTATCTCAAAACTATTGCATGAGCATTCAAAAGGAATTGATCATTCAAATACACTTTGGAGGATTTTATGCCTAGAATACTGGTTGCAATCAATGAAAAATAAGCATTGTTAATATATTATTTCTTGATGATTTTTTAGTTTAATTTTATAAAATTGATAACAAATGAAAAAATATAGAAACAAAAGTTGTATTATTTGTAAAAGCTACAATATGGAGGTGAAAGAGGAACTATTTTCTAAACCAGTCAAAGAAACAGATTTTTTAATACCCATTAATGAGTATAAACGAGTTATAACTGAGTGTAAAACATGCGGTATATTTGCAAATCAACATGATTTCGATTTAGATCATATATATGATAAAAATTATAATAGTAGAACATATGAAAATAAACTTAGCGAACATTTTGATAAAATAATGTCTCTTCCTTACAAAAAATCTGATAATAAACAAAGGGTTGATAGGATAAATAAATATTTTATAACAAATTATAAATCTAAAAAAGATTTAAAAGTGTTAGATATTGGGAGTGGTTTATGTGTGTTCTTGGCAGAGCTAAAGAAATATTTCAATGATGTAACATGCATAGATCCAAGCGCTGAAGCAGTCGCTCACGCCAAAAACTATGTAGGAATTGAGAGTGCTTTCAAAGGCAGCTTTGACGAATTCATTTTTACTAAATCATTTGATTTAATCACTCTAAATAAGGTCCTAGAGCACGTAAAAAATCCATTAGAAATTCTACTAAAAGCAAAATCTTTGCTTAAGCCTCAAGGTTGTATTTATATAGAAATCCCAGATGGTTATAATTCATCAAAAAATGGGGGATTCATTAATAGAGAGGAATTTTATATAGAGCACAATACTATTTTTAATTTTGCTTCAATAAAGCATTTAGTTAATGCAGTTAAGCTCAAAATTCAAAAGATTGATTCTATCCACGAGCCTAGTGATAAATATACTATCTACGCATTTTTATCATTTTAATTGAATTGGATTCCTTATACTTAAATATTTTAAAAATTAAGGCAAAATAATAGTCTCATTATATTCTTTTAAAAAAGAGGTTATTTATCTTCCATCCAAACATTTTTCTCATTTCTCTAGGCGATAATTTGAATTTAGAGCCTAGCTCTTTTTCTCCAATCCTATAATATGATTTGTCTTCAAAATTTTGCCATAGAAGCTCTGGATATTTCATTTTATAATGAATAAGTTCGTTTTCTGCGTTTTCATTTTCTTTACCCCACAATTGATTTTTATAAATCAAACGACTATAAATAAACACTTTTTTTTTCAAATATAATCCATAAAAAACTGCGCTTGAAAATGAATCTGATGATAAATACTCATGTTCGCTTACAATTTTTACGAATCTATGTAAAAAATTTGGATTATTATCTCTAGGACCCATTGTAACTATAGAAAAGCCATGATCTTTAAATACTTTTTTAATATTTGAGTCCTCATATTCTTTCCAGAAAAGTGAAATTGTAATTTTTTTAAATTTTTTTGATATTTTTAATAAATCGGTACAATATTTCTGATATGAGTTCAATGTGTCTTTGAATCCAGCCCATTCATGGTTGTGAGTTGGAAAACAAATTAAGCTATTTGG
>CETP01210810.1_pt1 | contig 11040 bp, 11 predicted proteins | sample 531311 | NCBI WGS metagenome assembly CETP01 (sample SAMEA2622657, study PRJEB7988) | marine metagenome | biome: marine biome (ENVO:00000447); feature: surface water layer (ENVO:00002042); material: "saline water (ENVO:00002010), including plankton (ENVO:xxxxxxxx)" | depth 5 m | reverse complement strand
AAAAAAATGAAATTATTACTATTTTTAATTAGATATTAATCTCGATAACAGTTCCTGAATCTGATGATCTATTTACAAAAATTTTACCATCATGAATTTCGCAAATAATCCTTTTTGTCAGACTAAGACCAACACCCCATCCTGAACGTTTGGTGCTGTGCCCTGGAAGGAAAATTTTCTTCCATCTTTTACGATTTATTCCTTGTCCAGTATCTTCAAAAAGTATTCTTGTTATTTTTTTATTTTGCGACACACTAATCTTTATTATGCCCTGATTTTGATTTATTGATTGAATTGAATTTTTAATTAGATTTTCAAATGCCCAGCTTAATAATACATTTTCTCCCAAAATAAATATATTTCCCTCGTAATCATTTTGTATTTTAATTTTTTTTGTCTTTGGAATTCTTGAAATTGTATAACCTAAAATTTGATCAAGAAGGGATGATAGGTTGATTTTAGATAATTTTACTTTTGAGCCAATTTTATTGAATCTATTAGAAATTTCTTTCAAATTATCTAAATCCTGTTCAATATACTTTATATTTTCTTTATTAACCTTATTTATCTTTATGTTTTCCACCCAACCCATTAATGAGGATATAGGAGTTCCAAGTTGATGTGCAGTTTCTTTAAAAATTCCAACATAGAGTGCATTCTGAAGACTTTTTCTAGTTGATGTAAAATAAATAAACGATAAAATTGATATTAAGAATATAAAAGATACTTGAACAAAAGGAATTAAACGAATAATCTTTATCATATCTGTATCACCATAGTAAAGCTTTTGACTAATCATAATCTCATTATCCTTTCTGATAAAAATGGGAAGAGGTGAGAAAATTTGCTTCATTTCAATAATTGATAATTCAATTTGATTTTGGGTCAAATGATCAAAATGTGAACTTTTTGTATAAACTTCGTCAGGATCAATACTTTTAATAATAATTGGTATATCTGTTTCCTTAAGCAGGTTATTGAACATTGCTATTGTAGGATAGTCACTCAATTTTTCTTGATTTACAATACCTTCAATAAAAGTCTTATAGCTTTTAGCTGTTTTGGTAACACTTGTCCTTAATGCATCTACAAGCCAACTATTAATTAAAAATAACAATATCATTACAAAAATGAATACTGATAGTATAAAATTTTTTAAATTTATTTTTTTAATAAAGAAAGACATTTTTTTGAAAATTTATTTTTTGCTCCTAAAAATAAAAGAATTGAGATAAAAGATACATATAAAATAAAACAGAATTTCCCCCAGAATAAGTCTGATGGCTCAAAAGTCATATCAATAAAATGCCTTCCTTTATTTTTTATATAAATTCCCCTTATTAAATCATTAATTTCGTGAATTTGTACGGCATTTCCATTAAGGGTTGCTTTCCATCCTGGACTATAAAAAACTTCACTTATTATTACAAACTGTGGACCTGATGTATTAAGCTCGATATTAATCTGATTTGGATTTGAATTATTAATATCGGTAATATAATCATCAACATTTTGATCGAAATTTTTATAGCTAATATTCATAGAATCATCTTTTATCAAATCAATTTTCTCAAATTTTCCTGAACTTTCATTATAGTTAGTCAAATAAGAACCATCACTTGGAAGCGAATTAGACATATATAAATTTTTTCTTCTTTTAAAGCTATTCGTTTCATCTAAATATATTGTCTTGGCAAAGAATACTCGACTTTCCCCATCAAATGGATTTATTTTATCATTCTGAATGATATATTTAACGTTTAACATTCTTAGTACGAAACTTGAATTTAATTGCATCATTTTTTGATAGGACTTTAGCTTTGCTGGATGGTAGCCAGAAACATCTTCAACGTGAAATTTTGCCCAAACATTACTACTACTCCCTCCATCCAAATCCAGGATTCGAAAAATTTCTTTTTCATTTAGTTTAATAATTTGGTTTTGAATGCTTGTGGCAGGCATTCCCAAGTAGTTCTTTTTATTTTTAATTAATGCTTTTTGATCTAAGCTCAATCCCAAATTTGCATAAAATTTTTCATAACTAGATATTGCCGATTTTCTAATCAGATGGCTTGATTTTTCTGGATTAGTTATTTTTCTATTGACAATTAATAAATCTATGAAAACTAAACTTGTAATTAATAAAACTATGATAGAAGAATTAGAACGATTAATGGTTTTAATTTTATTAGTATAAATAAAAACTGCAATTAGTAGAATTAATACGGATATTAAAATTCTCAAAACTAAAATATCTGTTTTGACCATATCACTCCCTAATTTAATTTTACTATCAAATACTTTGTTCAACGGTTCTATTTGCTCATCAATATAACTTTCATATTCAAAGAAAACGGAAGGATCTGATAAGCTTGGATTTGATTTTATTAGATTTTCTTTATAATTATTTATTAAAGATTTTTTTTCATCTATATATGATTTTTTTCCATATTTACTGAAGTCAATAATTGGGCTAAGAAAAACTATCAAAAAAGAAACACCCAAGAATATAAAAGTTCTCCTTTTAAGATATTTTAATTCTTGAAGCATTTTACTTAAACCTAGAGCAGCTAAAATCATTGTAAAAAACTGAACAATAATTAATAAATACGCTGGATTTCGAAACTTTGAAAACAAAGGAAGATAGTCATAAAAAAATGTATAAAAACTTATAAAATTCTTTCCCATTGATAATGTCAAAAAAAATGTTATACATATTAATGAATATAGCTTAATTCGTGTTCTTTCTGCTTCCAAAATTGCATATAAAGCAAATATTAAAATTAAGAAACTCATATACTGCGGAAAAGAAGTGAAAGGCATAGTGCCCCAATATGTCTGGTCCCCAAAACCAGAAAATGAGGGGATTATAAATGTTAAAATTTCCGGAAAACTAAAAGAATAATCTGTTGCGTATTCAATTCCCGCTCCACTTTCTTTACCAATACTGCGAGTTGACATTGGAAGATAAGATATTATTGGCAAGTATAGTTTTAGACAAGCAATAATACTTAAAAATAAACTCAAGAATGAAAAGTATATCCACTTTAAATTAATTTTCTTACGTTGTATCAGATCTATAATTATATCAACTATCGCCACTAGACCAATTACCATCCAAGTGTAATATGCCATCTGAACGTGTCCTCTCAATAGTTGTAAGGTAAGCAAAATAGATAAAATTAAAGAATGATTTAAATTAGGGTTCCCTCTAATTTTCAAATAAAATAAAAATATCCATGGGAGGTAACATAAAGTCATTACCTGACTACCATGACCATGAACCAACATACCAGTCATATAAGGAAGACAGATAAAGCCAACAGCTGGCAAGATAGAAATAAATTTACTCAACTTTAAATACAGGCATAAGCTATATACTCCTATTCCCGCAAAAAGAAAGTGAATTATATAATTCCAGAACCAAGGCATACCAAATGAATTTAGGGCCTTAATTAAATAATTAGGTGGATAAAAGTCAGAAATATTTTGCGCTGAATGGACAGAAGGAATACCTCCCATCATCCAGGGAAACCAATAAGGGTAATCATTAGAAGCATCTATCGCTGCCCTTACATTTATAGCGGAATACTTGTCATTTGCTCCATAGTAACTCTGAGATCCATCTAAGGCTTCAAAATAAGTTAACATCAAACAACAAAGTATTAAAGCGGGAGCAAAAAGGCTAAAATTAAACAGCTGATATTTATTTTTTTTCATATTTAATCATATTAAAAATTTCAGTACAAAAAAAATCTTTTTCGATTTCTTCTTTTTCTAAAATTTTTTTTAATATTTCAAAAAAAGAAAAAGCATCATCCCATGTACCATCCGACGGACTGTAGAGCTTATTTAAATCAGGCTTATTAAAATTAATTTTAATATTTTTAATAGAGCAATGTTCATAGTCTATAACTTTGATTTTATTACCTTGCATTATAATATTGTGAGGTCTAATATCTTTGTGAGAAATTTCATTTTTTTTAAAGAATTTTAATATATCAAGTATTTGTTTTGTAATATCATTTCCAACTACATTTTTTTTTGATATTTTTTCACCATTAATAAATTCAAAAATATTATAATTAAATCTTCCATTGACTTTAAGGATAAATTTTGGATAAAAATTTAATTTCTTTGTGTCAAGACTTTCTATTTTACTAATTATACTTGATTCATGTCTTACATATCTGTTGGTGTTTATTTTTACAAAGTATTCTGTTCCAAATTCATTCTTAACTTTAAAATACTTTTTTTGGGAATTCCACAAAATAATCTTGAATACTTTTACAGATGAATATCCTCTCAAGTTCAAATCTTTTTTTAGATAGTAAATATTTCCCAAAATCCAAATTATAGATTCGTGTATATTTCTAAAATGAGTAAGAAATCTTTTAAACATTTTTAACCTTACCAATTAATTCCCATAAGTACCTTTTTACACCCTTTTTTCCGTAACTATATTGAACGGTAAAATCTTTTGGCTTAGTATAAAAGTAGCCATTCTTGTTCATAAATTTCTGCAAAAAATTCAAAAGTTTTACTTCATCTGTGAAAAAATCAGGCTCTATTTTTAAATTATTTATTTCAGCTAAATTCTTTAAAGAATCATTATATTTATAAGTAAATTTATTTTTATGAATCAAAGAATGGTAAAGCAATGAATAAAACTCATTAAATTTATCAGGTATGAAGAAATTATTGGAATGCTTGACTCGCTTATCAACCATTTTTTTTGACCATTTTGAATCATAGTAATTATCACCGACAATCCTGATATCAATATTATACAATTTTTCATCAACTTTCACATAGTATGCTGCTCTATCTTTTGAAAAATTTTTTTTAATCCCATTGATATGGTATTTAAAATTTAAATCTGATGATAGAAAATCAATATCATCAATATGTGAATTTAAATCTAACAACCCAGAATAATTCCTAAGAATCAAATATTCACTCGTATAATTGATAAATTCAAATAGTTCATTGAAATCCTTCCATCCATCAAACCCTAGAATGTCATTTTTTAAATACTTTACTTTACCGTTCCATAGTTTAGAAAATTCAATTTCTTGATATTTTTTATTTATTAGATAATAAATATTTTGAGATGCCTCTTGAATATCATTCGATGTGTGCACTTTGTGCCCACCGCCTGTCCAATTTCGATAAATTTTCTTTTTTTCAAATAACTCTGTATTTACTTTTTTCCTACCATTTGAGGTTTCTCTAAAGCTATACTTTGGATTTTTTTGTCTAATGATGATTGCAGTAAATGGACCTTTACCGCAGTGAATTTCCTTGAATGACCCATTCTTAAGATTTTGCCCATAAAATCTGCTTAAATTACTTGAAAAATATTTCTTATTCCATGAAATTTTATAAACATCAATGATATCAAAGCAGTTATTCAAATCATAAAGAATCTGATCAATTTTATTTAATCCTTTTTCCCAAACTAAGACTAAGTGAATCTCTGAATTCTGCATGTTGTTATTTACCTGTTATTTTTCTAATAACGAACAAAGGAAAAATTAAAAAACATAAATACCCAATGTGTTTATATGCTAATTTAAAAAATGAAATTGCAACTTTTAATACCTTCAAATTTACGGTTCCTGAAACATGATGGAATAACCTTGGAGATGCTAAATAAATAGATTTTATTCCCATAAACCTTGCCCTCAAACAAAAATCTACATCTTCCATATACATTTTAAACGATTCATCAAATCCGTTCAAATCAGATACAATTGACGAATGAACGAACATGCAACATCCCGTAATATATCCAGTTCTACAATCTCTTAAGTTCAAATCTTGAAGATTTTTTCTTATGTTGAGGTGTCTGACAATGCCCTTTTTTAAATCAACCTCAGCTCCACTATACCATATTAATTTTTTTTCATTTGAAAAAGTGATTGTAGGTCCATAAATAGCTCTTTTACCATATTTATTTAGACCAATAATAAATTGGTTTAAAATTGTTTTTGACACAATTGTATCATTATTGAGAATGAGATAATAACAATTATCTTGTGAACGATTAAAATAATAGTTGTAACCACCAGCAAATAAGCGATTTTTATCAGTCAAAACCAGCTCTACATCTGGATAATTAGATTTAATAAAATTAATTGAATTATCTGTAGACAAGTTGTCAATTACTGTAACAGAAAAATTAGGATAATCAATTTTACAGACGGAATCTAAACATTCTTTCAAAAAGTTTACTCCGTTGTAATTCAAAATAAGTATTTTTATTTTATAATTTTTCGTTAATTGAGTCATAAAGTTCTGTTATACTACTTGCGAATTTTTCCCAAGAAAAAAGCTTTTTATGTTCTTTTATTTTTTCGGCATAAAATTTGTCATCAAAATTTTCAAAAAATTTAATAATTATACTTTCAAGTTCAGACTGTGTTTTGAAAGTATATCCAGTCTCTCCATAAACAATAACTTCAGACAAACTTTTTAAATCTGAAGTGACAACAGGCTTTTCGTAATTGTAGGCTAAAGGCACAACACCACTTTGAGATGCACTTTTGTAAGGTAAAACAACTAAATCAGCTGCTGAAAAATATAAAGAAACGTCGTTATCAGATACAAACTTATTAATCCAGATGACTCTGTCCTGAAATCCTGATTCTAAAATCAATTTTTTATATTTATTTTCATCTTCATAACTCTCTCCAACAATTAAAAGCATTATATCTTTATTTTTTTTAAAAATATTTTTAATAGATTTCAAAAGAACATCTAACCCCTTGTATGCTCTAACAAGTCCGAAAAAGAGGATTACTTTAGAGTGAGATATTTTAATTTTACTTCGAGCTTTTTTAAGATCTAATTTTTCAGGATAATTATCATAAATTGGGTGAAACCTTTTAAGATACTTGGGATTATTTATGAATGTTTTTAATTCAGATTCAACTATTGAAGATTGGACAATAAATCCATCAACTAGTCTTGTTATTTTTTTTATTAAAAAATTTGAAAAAGGAAAGCTTTCATGAGGTTTTATATTATCACAAACCATAATTATTTTTGTTTGCTTATTAGATTTCAATCCTTTAATTATAAAGTACAAGCATGGAACGAAAAAAGGATTCCAAAACTTAAAAATAAATATATCAGGTTTGAATTTTTTAATGACTCTTAAAGTTCTACACCAGGTAATGATATTAATACTACTCAGAATACGTTTTCCTTGAATCGAAGAAGAATCTGAAAATTGGTTTTTACCAGGAAAAAAAATATTGGGATATAATTTTTTAAAATTAATTGTCTGGACTTGGTGTTTTTTTGATAAATATTTTTTAAGTTGTGATGAGTGCTGAGCTATTCCTCCTCTGTAAGGTGGAAATACGGATAAAAAGGAAATTTTCAATTATTACTTTTTGTATTTTTAAATATTTTTATGTTTTGAGGAGATTCAATTGGAGACTTCCGAATGATCATTTCGCCTATGAGTCCAATTGAAAAAAATTGAACACCAATCACAGTCAATAAGATACCTAAAAAGAAAAGTGGTCTAATAACGGTAAATTCTCCCGAATCGTATAATTGATATAAAAACCATTGAGAAGATAAGTATGAATTAATCATTGTTCCGGATATTGAAAATAAAATACCAAATTTTCCGAAAAAATGCATTGGCCTAGTTAAATATTTATCAAGTAAAATTATCGTCAAAAAATCGTAGAATCCATGGAAAAATCTTGATTTTCCATATTTACTTTTTCCATGTAATCGAGGATGATGTTTTACAGGAATTTCAGTAACCTTAAATCCGGCATTATGCGCCAGCACAGGTATGAATCTATGCAGATGACCATAAAGTTTGATAGATTTAACTACATTTAATTTATATGCTTTCAATCCACAATTAAAATCATGAATGTTAATTCCTGTCTTGTAGCGAGTTATTAAATTAAATACTTTTGAAGCTAAAATTTTAAAAAATGAATCCTTTCGTACTTTTTTCCACCCAGAAACAAGATCCCAATTTTCATTAATCTTATATATTAAATTTTTAAATTCTGAAGGATCATCTTGCAAATCTCCATCGATGGTAATAACTATTTCTCCTGATACAATTTTAAAAGCTTCTGATAATGCTACTGCTTTACCATAATTTCTTTGAAAATTAATAAGCTTTACATTGCTATCTTTACCTATAATGTCTCTAATTGTCTGATTCGTATCATCTGTGGAACCGTCGTCAACAAATATAACCTCATATCTAAATCCTGATAAACTATTTAAAATTCTACTATAAAGCTCATTAATAGATTCATTTTCATTTAGAACGGGAACTACAACTGAAATTTTACTATTTTGAGCCATTTCTCAATAATTATATAAAAATTGATGACAAGTAAAAAATTACTTTGAGAGTTTTTCTTTGAGGAAGGACTCAGGATTAGATCCTTCGGGAATGGTTACCATTTCTTTTTTGAAAGAGATAGAACCTTTATCTGTTTTAAGTGCTCTAACTAGTTTAACGTGTGTACCTTTTTTAGCACCCTGCTTGCTGGTTTTATCTCCAAAACTTTGTTTCTTAGCCATAATCAATCTCCAAAAATATATTTAACAATCAGATAATATATTAATGTATATATTCATCTCCAATAGTATTTGATTATTTTGGAACATCTTGTTCACCTTTTGTCATATCTATCTCAAAATCATTTTTCTCTGATTCTTCATCATTATAGACAAATTCATTCGAATCAAAGTTTATACCGATTGATTGATTATTTTTTTCGTTAAAAAAGAATGTAGTAACTACAACTAAAACGATAGCGGCTGCAACTGATGCGACCATCATATGTATTGGCTTACTTGTAAAGTTTATATTTTCAATTTGAGGAAGTTCCTTTGACTTAATTCGATTTATAGATCTTTTTAAATTAATATCAAAGTCTTCAGACAGCTCGACAGAATCTAAATTTTTTATTTTCTTAACAAGATATTTTACATCTTCATATTTATTTTTTAATTCTTTGTTTTGTGACAAAGTTTTCTCGAATTCTGTTTTAGTTTTCTTATCTAAATTATTATCGATATAATCAGACATCATTTCATAAAATTTTACTTCATTCATTTTTTTTGTATCCTTTTTCCTTCAAAAGCTGAATAAGCTTTAATCTTCCTCTATTTATTCTTGATTTTACTGTTCCAATTGGAATATCCATTATGTTACTTATTATCTCATAAGAAAGTTCCTGAAAATCTCGCAAAATAATCATTATTTGAAATTCTTCTGAAATATCGTTCAATGAATCTATAATTGCTGAATTAAAATCTTTTTTACTGGAATTTTTATCGATCGTTATATTTTTATCAGATGAAATTACAAACTCTCTATCTGTTGTTCCTAAATCAGATACTGAATACGTTTGTCTACGAGTTTTTTTTCGTAATTCAGTTTTAGCTAAATTTGATGCTATTGTATAAAGCCACGTCGAAAATTTTGCAATTTCCCTATATGAGTTTTTGTGAGTATATAATTTCAGAAAAGTATCTTGAGTTAAATCTTCCGCAAGATCTAAATCATTCACATATCTATATATGAAATTAAAAATTCTATTTTTGTACTTATTAACGAGGATAGTGTAAGATCCCTGATCTCCTTCTTGAAAGGATTTTATAAGAATCTCATCTGTATCTAACCTATCTTCTACCATAACACGCTTTTAAAATTAATAGCTCAATTTTTTGTTCAACTCCAAATTGAAATGTTTTTACCATTTTATCAATTTTATACAGTTCTTGTATAATATTTTTTAGTTTTTGCTCAGAAAAATTTGAACAATATCTATCTAAATTTCTATTTAGGATTTTATTTGATAGATAAAAGTTCTTTTTTGCGACACCTGAAGTTTTTTTTGAGTAGATGCTCAAAAATAAACTACTTAGACCGCTTACAATATAATTCTGTGAAATATTGTTATTAATAAGCGAACGATAGATCTGAAAGCATTTATAAGTATTCTTTGAACCAATATTATCCAAAAATTGCCAATAATTATATTTTCTATCAACATTTAGAGTCAGACTGTACTTGTCATCTATATCCAGTATTTTAGAACTTGAGTAAGTTCTATGTTTATCAATTTCATTAATCACACTACTTAAACTATCTCCATAAGAATCAATGTAAAAATTTAAAAGTTCATTGGATATCTTAAAACCATTTGAATTAGCATAAAAAATAATCCAGTTTTTCATTTTATTGGGAAACGGTGTCCTTATGTCAACATTCGTTAGCTTTGAGGATAAGGATGTAATAAACTTATTTTTTATTCTAAAGTCCGGCGCCACAAATACAAGACAAATATCTCTTGATGGGTTCATTTCAATAAAACTTAGTAGTTCATTTTGAGCTTTTTTTGATAATTTATTAATTTCCCAGCACACAATTAGTTTTTTATCATCAAAGAGAGAATTAGTTTGTAATTCTCGAAGAAATAAATCTTCGTCATCGACACTCAAGTGATACATAAGCTTTAATTCACTTTGATTAAGAAATTTTTTCTGAATTTGATTTATAAAAAACTTTTCTAGAAAAATGTCATCACCATTTAAATAATAATAATGAAATTTTTGTTTGTTAAAATTTTTTATTATGTCTGCTATACTTTTCAAATTAAATTAAAAATAATAATTAATATGATTCCAACAAAAAAACAATAGAATGAAAAATACCACAACTTTTCATTTTTTGTTACAAAAATTAAAATCGATAAAGATATATATCCAATTATAAATGATGAAATGAACCCTATAAACGGAAAATTAAATTCACCTCCACTAATTAAAATATTTACTATTTTTAATAGTGAAGAACCTAGAACAGCAGGAATTGCTAACTGGAAAGAGAATTTAAAAGCATTTTTTGGACTAATACCAAGGTATAGTGCGGTCGATATTGTAATACCCGATCTTGACACACCAGGAATTACTGCAACGCACTGCGCAAGCCCAATTACAAAAGCTTTTTTTATTGTTATTCTTTTATTTGAATCTTTT
>CETP01210809.1_pt1 | contig 11040 bp, 6 predicted proteins | sample 531311 | NCBI WGS metagenome assembly CETP01 (sample SAMEA2622657, study PRJEB7988) | marine metagenome | biome: marine biome (ENVO:00000447); feature: surface water layer (ENVO:00002042); material: "saline water (ENVO:00002010), including plankton (ENVO:xxxxxxxx)" | depth 5 m | reverse complement strand
ACTTTTTGAATCAGTATCTACCTGATACTTATGAAAAAGAGTTTGAGCGCTATGGAAATAGAACAATCTCATCATTTTTAAGAATGGTGGGGGCAGAAATGCCAACTAACTCTGACCTTATTAAATGGGCAGAGCAAGGTAGATTACATACTAAATACACAAACGTAGGAACAGCTGCAAATGTAAATGCGGATACAGCTACTTTCCAAGTTAATGACACTTTAGATCCAACTACTGCAGAGCAAGTAATTAGAGTAGGTCAAACTATTGTAGTTGTTCAAAACGATGGTTCAGGATCTAATAAAGCTGTTGTAACTGCAGTAGACAATGCTGGTGGTGGTAGAGGACAATTCACTTGTGCTTTTTATGAAGCAGGTGGTCTTGTAACTGCTGGAACAGGTGCTGGTAACGCAGATGTTACTGTATTTATATATGGATCAGAGTTTCAAAAAGGAACAGCAGGAATGGCTGGTTCTTTAGAGGCTAACGACTTTATCTTTGAAAACAAGCCTATTATCATTAAAGATACTTACACTGTTAATGGATCAGACATGGCTCAAATCGGTTGGATTGAAGTTACAACTGAAGATGGTGCTACTGGATACCTATGGTATCTAAAGTCTGAGCATGAAACAAGACTAAGATTTGATGATTACTTGGAAACTGCAATGATAGAGGCAGTTCCAGCTGAAGTGGGATCAGGTGCTACTGCAGCAATCGGTTTAAACACTGGTGCTGGAGCTCAAGGAGCTGGTTCGGATGGAATATTCTATTCAGTTTCTCAAAGAGGAAATATCTGGGACGGTGGAAACCCAACTACATTAGCTGATTTTGATTCTATTATCAGTAGACTAGATAAGCAAGGTTCAATCGAAGAGAATGTGATATTTGTCGACAGACAATTTTCATTCGACATTGATGATATGCTAGCTGCACAAAATTCTTATGGTGCAAACGGTACTTCTTACGGTCTATTTGATAATGATGAAGAGATGGCTCTAAATTTAGGTTTCTCTGGATTCAGAAGAGGTTACGACTTCTATAAAACAGATTGGAAATATCTTAACGATCCTACAATGAGAGGTGGTTTACCAACAGGTGCAGGTTCAGGCAGAATTAACGGCCTACTTGTTCCAGCTGGATCAACTAGCGTTTACGACCAAATCCTTGGTAAAAATGCTAAGAGACCATTCCTTCATGTAAGATACAGAGCTTCTGAGACTGAAGATAGAAGATACAAAACTTGGATTACTGGATCAGCTGGTGGCGCTGCTACTACTGATGTGGATAATATGCAAGTTAACTTCTTGTCAGAAAGAGCTGTTTGTACATTAGGTGCTAACAACTTCTTCTTATTCCAAGAATAGTAGTTAAGTAAAGAGAGGGGGCAAGTCTCCCTCTCTTATTTTTAAATTTTAAATCTAATTAAATGAAAAATACATTCAAAGCGAAAGCTTATAAGCTAACTAAAGAAAACGCTCCGTTATCTTTAATATTAGCATCCCGACACACACAAAGATTTCCTTTATTATGGTTTGACGAAAAGTCAGGTGTAAACCGACCTTTACGTTATGCTAGAAATCAAAACAGTCCATTTCAAGATGAACAAGACGATACAGCTATTTTAGAACCTATAGTTTTTGAAAATGGTTTTTTGAGTGTTCCGAAGACAAACCAGGTTCTTCAAAAGTTTTTAGACTTACATCCTGGTAATGGAAGAATATTTGTAGAAATAAACAAAGAGGCTGAAGCAGCAAGGGAAAATGAAATTATAGAAACAGAGGTAGATGCGTTGATTGAAGCAAGGCAGCTAGAGGTAGACCAGGTAGAAAACATATCTCGAGTTTTGTTTCAGAAAGACCCTGCAAGATATAGTTTACAAGAGCTGAAAAGAGAAATACTAAGGTTTGCAAAACGTCAACCAGAGGACTTTTTGAAAATACTAAGAGACCCATCGTTGAAGATGAATGCAACGATTCAAGGATTCTTTGATGCTAATCTTTTGACGCTACGCAATAAAGATAAAGAGATTTGGTTTAACACTCCATCTAACAAAAAGAAACTGATGAATGTTCCGTATGGGGAAGACCCAATATATATGGCATCATCCTTTTTTATAAGTGATGAAGGTGTTGAGGTTTATAAACACTTGAAAGAACTGCTTAAAAACAAGTAAACATTATCGTATATGTAAGAAGAGGTCAAAATCAACGGCCTCTTTTTTTTTGCGTATCTTTGTACAAACTCAAGTACAATGATAAATTCTGTACGAAACACAGTATTAGCGATTATAAATAAAAACAACTACGGGTATATATCTCCTGCAGATTTTAACTTGTTTGCTAAACAAGCGCAGTTGGATATATTTGATGAGTATTTTTATAATTATAACAGACAGATAAACGAAGAGAACGCTAGGGTTTCTGGAACAGGTTATGCAGATATAAAAAAGGGTTATGAAGAAGTTATTGATACTTTTTCTGTAACAGCACAACTGACGCAAGACGCAGCTAATGTGTATACTATGCCTGCTGATTATTATTTAATTAATAAAATATTATGTTCAAGTGGAGGAACATTTAAAGGTGAAGCTGAAAGAGTATCTCAATCAAAAATAACATTACTAAACGGCTCTCTTTTAACTGCACCCTCTACAAACTTTCCTGCATACACTCAGCAAGCAAGTAAAGTGACTGTGTTTCCAGACACTTTCAATGGCGCTAATGATATAGAGGCACAGTATATTAGGTATCCCCTAGATCCAAAATGGACATTTAGTTCCATCGCAGGTGGAGCACCCGTGTTCGACCAAAGTCAAGCAGATTACCAAGACTTTGAATTACCAGCAGACGATTCAAATGATTTGGTTGACAAAATATTACAGTATGCAGGTATCTCTGTTAGAGAAGGAGATGTGTATAAATTTGCATCTGTTGAGGAAGAAAAAGAAAATAAACAAGAATAATTATGGCTTACATAGATCAGAAAAAATATTACACTAATGATGGGGCTACCCCAACAAATGCTAATTGGGGGTCTTATCAATATGTTTCTCTTAAAGATATTATTAGTAATTTTTTACTTATGTATCAAGGCAATCATCATCTTGTTAATAATGTGAATAGATATAAGATATTATTTCACGCAAAAAGAGCAATACAAGAACTTAACTATGATGCTTTTAAAATTATTAAATCTTTACAGCTAACTATATATGATGACTTAAAGTTTGTGTTGCCACCTGATTTCGTGAATTGGGTAAAATTATCCTTATTTAAAAATAACGTAATTAGAGATTTAGTAGAAAATGTGCAGGTTCAGTCCGCAACATCTTTTTTACAAACAGCTAGTGCGTCTTTTACTTATGATTCTGATGACAATGTAACAACACAAGAATCTGCTTTAGATACAGCAAGAAAAGACGGTAGCTTAAAAAGTGTTTATTTAAGAAATGAAGGAGAAGCAGACAATAACTCTGGTTCTTTTGATTTTGATGGAGACGATATATATAACTCTAGAATAGGAGCGCGTTATGGTTTAAATACTGAAACTGCCAATTTTAATCCTACCTTTACTATAGACAGAAAAGCAGGGGTTATAAACTTTGATTCAACAATGGCAAATCAGAGTTGTATATTACAATACATATCTGACGGAATGGAAAATGGAAATGATGATTCAGTAAGTGTTAATAAACTATTCGAGGAGTATGTTTATGCTGCTATCAAATACGCTTTACTAAACAACAAGTTTGGAGTACAAGAATATATAGTTAATAGAGCAAGAAAAGACAAAAGCTCACTTTTAAGAAATGCTAAAATTAGATTAAGCAACATCCATCCTAGTAGATTATTGATGAATCTTAGAGGTGAAAATAAGTGGATAAAGTAAAATGGCTAGAATACAAAGAAATTTTGTAAAAGGACGAATGAACAAAAGCCTTGATGAAAGGCTGATTCCAAATGGTGAATATATAGACGCTCTTAATGTTAGATTAGGATCTACAGAGGAATCTGAAATAGGTGCTGTAGAAAAAGCCAAGGGCAATAGTCAAATAACTAGACTGTATTTTATTGATCCTATAAGCGGTAACAATGTAAATCTTAGTAATAACGCTAGGTGTATAGGAGCGTTTGAGGATGGTGCAAACGAAACCTTGTATTGGTTTATACATGATGGTGCGTTTTCTTTAGGAGACACTGGTAAATGCGATATGATTGTTTCTTTCAATAATATAACAAGTGGAGTTCGTTATCATGTTGTTAGCGTAGATGATGGCTCTGGAGTCAATACAACTTTAAACTTCAATCCCAAAAAATTAATCACAGGTATAAATAAAGAAGGTAATTTGCTTTTTTTTACAGACGATTTTAATCCACCCCGATTTATAAACGTAAATAACGCATATAAAGAACCTGTAGAAGCCGCTTTAGTAACAACCAATGTAGTTGCTTTTGCTTTTACAGCAGGCCTTACAACGGGAGCAGGTATCTCTCAAATTGGTTTTCACCGAGGGACTTTACCTGGATGCCCTGTGGCTCTTGGAGGTGTAGGTTCTGGAGCTGCTCCTACCACAACACAGGTAAACTTACCAGGAACAGGGTGCTATACTTTGACACAACCAAATCAAGCGAGCAGCCAAATAACCCCTGGTTTTGGAATACAAGGAGTAAACAAAGCCTCTAATATGAGACTTACAGAATTTATAACAGATATTAGTGGTTCAACAAACAATGTAACAACGATGAGTTTCTTTGTTGGTGACGGAAGTAGTGTTTCTGGAAGCGGTAATATAGCTGGTAATATTACAGGCTCTGATGGAAGTAGTGGGACTTACAGCTGTAATTTTAGAAATGAACCAATAAATCAAATAGACGACAGTGGTTTTTCTCAAAATCCAGAATCAACAGGCACTGTGGTTTTACAAGGATTGACATTAGTAGATGGTGTAACTTATACTTTAACTTTATAATATGCCTTATATAGATCAATTTAGCGCAGAAAGTTTATTGGTGATAAAAAAACCACCTTTAGCAGCTCCTACTATTTTCAATAAACAATTAAGCAACTCTGAAAACACTTTTTTAGAAGACAAGTTTGTTTGCTTTGCTTACAGATACCAATATCAAAACGGAGAGTTCTCGGCTGTTTCACAGTTTAGCCCTCCTGCTTTTACAACCTCAAGTTTTTCCTTTGACTTTGATAGTTTTTTAAACGAAGGAATGGTAAACACAACCAATGCTGTAGATATTACTATAAATACGGGTGATAGTTTAGTTGTCGCTTTTGAATTATTGTTTAAAGAAATGACTGACAATACAATTAAAGTTATTGAAAAGTTTAATAAAGACACAGAAGGTATCGGTGACAACACAGATTTCGTTTTCACTTTTGACAATCAAAAAATATTCACCGTTCTTCCTGAATTTGAAATACTAAGAACTTACGACAACGTACCCTTGCAGGCACAAGCACAAACAATAATGGGCAACAGGCTCGTTTATGGTAACTACTTTGAAGGGTATGATTTAAAAGATTCATTTGGCAGAGCAACAAATTTTACATATAACACAACTCTACTCACAGAGGTTGTTGAAGATAATAGTTTAGATGAAAAGACATCATTAAGTGAAGCTACATTTACTTTATCTGGAAATATAACAGTGCCCGCAGGGGTATTGACTATGGATTTTGAGGGTGTTGAGCTCGTAAAAGGCTCATCTATAAATATTGGATTTACCCTAAGTCACTCTGCATTTAGCGGCAGCTCTCCTTTTCCGTCTGACATAAACAGTAATGTGACTATAGATTTTGATTACACTCTGCTACAAGATTATGATACAGCTTATGATTTGTCTCAAGACGCGGATTTCCAAGCTAAAATGGGAACAGCGTCTAACATACAACCTGTATCTACTGCGTGTGATGGCACTACTTTAACTGATGTTATAAACTGTGCTCTTGCCACCACATTATCTCCGTATACTAAAAATCAAAGTGGTGTTTCATCTTTTAATGAACCTATACGAATATTCGCAGATACAAGCTCTCAGCATACTATTGGTATCCAACCGATAGCTATGAAATATGTAGACACATTTAATGTTATAGTCGAATATTATCAATTTATAAGCACCGAAGTTTCATTCTCGAGCTCAACAAGTAATTTTAGTTTACATAGTAATCGAGGTTATGAAATAGGAATAATATACATGGATGAATTTAATAGATCATCTACTGCTTTAGTTAGCCCAACCAACACTATTCATGTGCCGTGTGGTAATTCTGACCTCATAAACAAAATACAGGTAAATATACCTGGCGGTCAACCTGGAGGGCCACCTGCACAAATAGCACCTCTTTGGGCTACGAGATACAAGTTCTGTATTAAACCAGATAAAGCTACATACGAAACTATATACACTAGTATATTTTTCAAACCTGATGGCTCTGGAGATGTGTACTTTTTATTGGAAGGGGAAAACGCAAACAAAGTAGAAACAGGTGATAGGCTGATTGTAAAACAAGATGCGGGTGGCCCAAAAGCGAGTTGCGTATTTGCTACAGTATTAGATAAATCAACTCAACCAAAGAATTTTATTAGTATAGATGATCCTTTAAATACAGGAACTGATATAGAAGTCCCTGCTGGTGTATATATGAAAATGAAACCTAACTTTGCTATAGATGATGGTGATGATTTTAATAATGTAATAGCTCAAGGAACATTTACAGGAATAAGAGGAAGTAAAAATGGTTGCCCTATTGCTATATACCCTGTAAATATAGAAGACCCAGCTAACGCAAATCAGTTTATAGATTATGATATTCCTGCAGGCTCTAGGGTGAAATTTCTTATAGAACATGAAAGAAGAGGGTCAGGTAAGCGTTGTGAACGAAGAAGTAGTTTTATAGAAACAACGGTGGTTGCGTCTAAAAGCTACACACAGCAAGGAACAGTGGCTGCAAATCCATTAAATAAAGGTGCGTTTCAAATGTTTTTTGAAGGGGAAAACCTACAAAATGTTTTACCCGCCATAGCCATAAAAGAACCTGGGCCTGGTGAGCCAGATGAAGTTTTGTTTAGTTACAATTCTACGCCAGCGTCTGCAGCAGGAAGGCCTATTTTGGATGATGCAGGATGTGCAGTTCAAACAAATTTTTTTAGATTTCACAATAATACTACCAATGGACAAAGAACATTTTTAATGACAGGTACACATGGTTGTGGTGGTAGTGGAAATAGGGGAAGCAGAAAAACTTCTTTTGTTAGTGTTACAATAGAAGTAATTAGAGCAGATTCAGGAGTGGTATTTGAAACACTACCAGGAGAGGCTTTACCAGATGTATGGTTTGAAAACGACAAATCTTTTGCTATAGACGCAAAAGGACAACACACGGGTTCTAGTCAAAACCAACTAATAGACTTTCAAAACCAAGGAGTTGTAACAGCGCAAGATGCAATTATAGATACAGGTTTTGCAAACTGCCTTTCTTTTGGAAATGGAGTAGAAAGTTACAAAGTAAGAGATTCTATCAAAGGTAAAGAGATGAACTTTGGAAACAGAACTTTTACAACATCAGGTCAATTATATAAACAAGCACACAGGTTTGCAGATTTAACATATAGTGGGGTTTTCAATGATGAAACAAACGTCAATAAACTCAATGAATTTAATTTAGGTTTATTAAACTTCAAACCTCTAGAGGATTCTTTTGGCCCTGTTAGAAAACTACACTCAAGGCTAAATGATATACTAGCTTTACAAGAAGATAGAATATCTAGGGTTCTAGTGGGCAAAGACTTACTTACAGACGCAAGTGGTGGTGGTGCTTTAACCTCAGTCCCAGAAGTATTGGGAACACAGATACCAAGACTAGAAGAATATGGTATTAGTAATAACCCAGAAAGCTTCGCTGTATGGGGCTACGATGTGTTTTTTACAGATTCAAAAAGAGCTGCAGTTATCAAGTTAAGAGGGGATAATTTAGAAGTTATCTCTCAAATTGGGATGAGGTCTTGGTTTAGAGATTTTTTTGCTCAATCTATTGGAGCCCAAAAATTAGGAGCTTATGATCCTTATATGAATGAATTTGTATTAGCTAGCAACACAGAGTCTAGTATTGATTTAACTGAATGTCAACCATGTAACACTTCACAAATATTTCAAATAGGTGGTTCTGAGGCATCCTCTGCGAATTTTTGTGTAAATGTAGGACAGGACATAGGAACAGTAACAATATCATACGTTATACCTGAATCTGATTTAACTCCTATACACACTGAAGAAGAAACACCAACTGGAGCAGGTGATGTGCAGGTGATAGATGAAGCCAATAGTGTAGATGTAGTATCTGAAGCAACATTAACAGGGACAGCTTATTTAATTAACGCATATTATAATGGTGTTAAATACACCTCTGGAGATGTTTATATAAGCGGAACTCTAACTATCCCTAAAAGTTTAATTGAAGAACAAGATGTATTTGTTGAAATCACAACAAGTAATTCTGAAGCGGCTCAAATAGAAATGACTGTAAGCTGTCCGTCACAAACAGATTTAAATGTATATCAAATAGCTGTAACAACTAACAATCAAGCAAACAAAACCATACATAATGAGTATAGATGGACGGACAATGTTTTTTCTTCACCGATTCATTCTCGACAAATGACATTCGCCGCATTCAGCTCAACTAACCCTATAGTCTCTCAATATAGTGTAGTCTCTGGTATTATGGGCACTGGAGCTATACCTGGTGATGGAGCTTTAGTGAGTATAATATCAAATAAAATACCACCAGACGATTTCGATTTTAATAGATCTGTACACAAGTTTAGATACCTGCGATCCTCTACAGTTTATACAAATAACTCTACAGACATTAACGCTTTACTTGCGGCATCAGCAGAAGCAACACCTATTGTAAAAGCAAACACACAGTATTACGCTAATTTCACAATGCCTTCTGGAACTGCGACGGATAACAATCTGTATTTAATTTATGACTATAGAGAGTCTACATCAGTAAGATTGTGTTCAGATACAACAGCAAACAATGCTTGTTGTAGTTGTGGTGGTTTATCACCAACTGTTCCTTGCGGAGAAAACATAGCTGTAAGCAGTATAAATTCAACGTACCCTGCTCAATATACTATAACATTAGGAGCTAATATTGGACAAGTAACAATAATATTTGATGCTAAATCAGTTCTTGATAGATTCATAATAGAGTTTGATGGAGCTGTTGTAGTAGACTCCCAATATAGAGGTGCAACAGGTACAGGTGTAGGAACAGGGACTAATAACAACCAAATACCTCAACTCCATAATGCTTTACTTTTGGGTAATTCAGGAGGGCCATTTGTAGATCCTATTTCAGGAAACCCTTACGGTTCTGCATCTAATCCAGGCACACAGGCACTTCCTACTTTGGCAAATGGAGGAGTTGTGGCAAATACACAATTCCCTAATGAAAGCCCTGGGTATGGAATTTTATCATTTAACAAACTAACAGCGACAACTACTTGTACGTTAAAAGTATACAGTCCAGCCGACACAGGGTGGGAGGTATATGATATATCATGTCCAAGCGCATAAAATAATATAAATGGCACAAGCAACTTTTTATATCGACACCGCAAGCTTCTCTACAGCTACTGCTGTTTTTACAGACAGAGCTTTACAGACTAAAGCTGCAGACGGTTATTACTCCGACGAAACAATAGTGAGAAGACAGCAGAATGGAATTTTAGAACCTGCTGTTAATTGTCCAAATTGTGGGTCTCCACCACCAACACCGACAGAATATTGTGTAAGTCAATTTCCTGTAAATCAAATTACATTAGATACAGGAGCTGCCGCGGTAGAGGGTGTGCATTTCCAATTATTTGGAGATACAGCTAACCCAACTGTAAAATGCGGTGTAGAAGGGGCTGTGGTTAGTTTTAATATATCGGCAACTGCGATTGGTGGAAAACAATTTAAAGCAAGCAATCCATTCAATGGATCTATAAATGGAGATAATATTACAATACCTGCATCAAATATAAATGTCGACAACATATTGACTGGCGTTTTAGAAGACATACCTGTCACCACACCTGCCACACAATATATCTTTTTAGGTGCGTGTCAAGGTGGTACTATTTTTGAACTAGCTTACTCAGGGCAAGATGGTCTGTATTTAGAGGTAAGTGATGCTGAATTAACAACGCTGAATGCAACAGCTGGAAATCAAAGATATGCTGTAACTGGTCAATACGCCGATGTTTCATATTTCTTTTACGACAAAACCGATAGTAGAAACAATCCAACTAAAACAACTTTAACTCAATCAGAAAAAGACAGACTAGCGGGAACAGGAATTGGTTTTTATGGTAATTTGTCTGCAATTAAAGTGGCAGGAGAGTTTGATTGCCCTAGTCGTGTACCGAAAAAATTCGGTGTTTTTAGAAGATGTGAACCTGTGGCAGGTCAAAGTGCTACATTTTGTCAGGAGTTGTCTCAACAAATAATAGATAGTATAACATTTTTAGCTAGAATTAATACAAGATACGCAGACGCTTCAGGGAACACTTATGTGTTAGAACAAATACTAGATACTAATAGTATTGATCCAGCTCCTCCTTCAGAACTACTACCTGTAGATGTAAGAGGTTTTAGATTAAATGACGGTTTTAGCTATAGAGAAGAAGGATGTCCTGAAGATTATTATATTGTAAGAAGCTGCACCGATATTTATGGTTCAGGAATTAAAATATTTAGACTTAGTAGTGGTGTTTCTAATTGGCCAAATGCTGATATAGGCACGCTTTTTGAAGTTCCAGGGAATATATGTTTTGAAATATTTAAAAGGGTAAGTGAATTAGAAGCTAGAGAATATAGCTCATACGCATTAAGAGAAAGCAACATAATAGGAGATGGTGGATGCGGTGATTGTCCGTAATTATATTAAATAAAATTAAATTAAATTAAATGAAATCAATATTTGTACAGATAGCAAGCTATCGAGACCCACAGTTAGTACCCACGATAA
>CETP01210823.1_pt1 | contig 11324 bp, 9 predicted proteins | sample 531311 | NCBI WGS metagenome assembly CETP01 (sample SAMEA2622657, study PRJEB7988) | marine metagenome | biome: marine biome (ENVO:00000447); feature: surface water layer (ENVO:00002042); material: "saline water (ENVO:00002010), including plankton (ENVO:xxxxxxxx)" | depth 5 m | reverse complement strand
GTTAAAAAACCTTTTGTTTTTATTTCGGGACCTTGATAATCTAAACCAGTATTATTGTATGGTAGCTTAATTATCTCCTGACCAAAAAGTCCAAATGAGTTCAAAATCAGTACTAATTTTAGAATTAGTTTTTTCATAGGGTTTAATGTTTTAATGACTTTGGTCACTAATATAGTATTTACAGTTAAAAAAAGAATTTTAATTGATAATAAACATCTTGCTAGTCTTACAAATAGTAGTCTAGTCCCTTTTGATAATCCTCATTATATCCTACTTAACCTTGCAATGGGTGGAAATTTGGGTGGCGATATCCCAGAAATTTTTGACAAGGATCAAATCGAGATTGATTTTGTGAGAGATTATCAATAAAAATTAAAGTTTATTTGCTTTTAAACTCTTTAAGTTTTTTAGTTAGTTCTGGAACTACTTCAAATGCATCACCAACAACACCATAGTCAGCGGCTTTAAAGAAAGGGGCATCGGGATCATTATTGATTACAACTTTTACTTTTGATGAATTAACACCAGCTAAGTGCTGAATTGCTCCAGATACACCAATGGCAATGTAAAGGTTGGAGGCAACTGGTTTTCCAGTTTGACCTACATGTTCACTGTGTGGTCTCCAACCCATATCAGAAACAGGTTTTGAACATGCAGTAGCTGCGCCAAGTGTATTTGCTAAATCTTCTATAAGATGCCAATTTTCTGGCCCTTTTAAACCTCTTCCACCAGAGACAACAATATCAGCATCTGCAATTGTTACCTCACCTGCAGACTTTTCAACTTTAACCACTTTCAGCGTTGACTCGGAGGAAATTAAGTCTTTTTCAATTATCTCAGTAGTTTTTTGATTTTCTTTAACCCCATATGAGTTATTAGATAACCCAATAATATTCACCTCATTCTTTAAAGAACAAATATTAAATGCCTTATTAGTAAAACAGGAACGCTTAACTGTGAGAGGTTGAAAACTTTCAGGAAGTCCTAAAGCATTTGGGGCATAACCAGCAGACATATTTATCGATAGTTTTGGAGCTAAATATTTAGCATCAGCTGAGGAGCTTAAAATCAGAATTTTTGCTTTAAATTCTTTTGCCACTGATGCAATGTTATCGGCATATTGCGCAGCGGTAAAATTAGACATTGATTGCCCATTAAATTTGATCACTTTTTCTACACCATATTTCCCGAGGGTCACCTCTTCCTCAATGTTAAATGTCACTGCAATTAATTCAAAATTCATTTCATCCGCTATAGCACGGCCATATGAGGCAAGTTCATAGGCCGATTTCTTTATTTTTCCATTTTCTGACTCAACGTAGATTATGATTGACATAAGCTTATTTGATTAAATTACATTAGCCTCATTATGTAACAAGTCGATTAATTCGTCGATTTTATCTTCAGGTATCAATTTTACAGCTCCTTTCGGAATCGGTTTTTCAAACTTTAAAATAGAAGATTTTATTTCACTATCAACAGGTTTAATGACCTCTAGTGGTTTTTGTCGAGCCTGCATAATACCTCTCATATTTGGAATAATTAAATCCTTTTCTTCAACTAAGCCTTTTTGAGCACCAATAATTATGGGGAGCTTACATGAGACTGTTTCAATCCCCCCATCTATCTCTCTTGAAGCCATTGCATTGTCTCCTTCAATTTCAAGATAAACGCAATTAGTAACAAAATTATAATTCATTAAAGCGGATAACATACCTGGAACCATACCACCATTATAATCAATTGATTCTCTACCAGCAATTATTACATCATAGCTCTCTTTTTGGCAAATATTTGCCAATTGTTTAGCAACTTGAAATCCATCAATTGGTTTAAGGTCCACTCTAAGCGCTTTGTCAGCTCCTATAGCAAGACACTTCCTTAAGGTCGATTCACAAGAGTTTTCACCGACAGACACTACTGTCACTTCAGCATCAAGTTTTTGTTTCATCCATATTGCTTTGGTAAGACCAAATTCATCATTAGGGTTAATTATAAATTGAATCCCGTTTGTATCAAACAGAGTATTGTTATCAATAAAATTTATTTTGGATGTAGTGTCTGGAACATGACTTACACAGACTAAAATTTTCATGGATTATGGGCGATTAAAAATTAATTAATATTAATAGTTCAGATTATTATAAAGATATTGTATTTAAGTTAATCCTAATAAAATACTTAGTTTAAATTACATATAGTACTATAAGATTTTATTATAAATATTTGATTAAGAAACTTTATTTCTATTTTAACTAAAAATCTGTTAAAACTTTAAATTTGTTTCTTTAAAAAATTCAATTAATAATTCATCCAATTAAAGACTGAACTTTCATTGCCAGACCCATATCACCAGTGATCTTTATTTGACCACCCATTACTGCCATCATTGGATTAATTTCACCATCTCTTAATTTTTCAAGAACCTCTTGAGATACCTCAATAGTACAATCAGCTTCATCGTCAGACATGGAAATTATATTTTCATCGCCAGAGCCGTCAATCAAAACAGGATTTTTGTCTACCAAAAATTTTAGCTTTCCTCCTAGGGGAGATGCATTTTCAGCTCTTTTTTTAAATTGTTCAAATACTTGTTGATGGCTCATAATAAATCGTTTATATAATAACAAATGTATAAAAAAATGCAACCTAAAAGTTTTTTAATAGATTTGTTAAAAACGAATCAATGCAATTCAGAATTAAGAAAGTTGTTGTTCTTGGATCCGGAGTAATGGGATCGGGAATTTCCTGTCAATTAGCGAATGTAGGCTTGGAGGTATTAATGCTTGATATATTACCTGGTCAACTTTCAGATGATGATAAAAACAACCAGTCAGTAAGGAATCAAGTTGCTAAAAATGCGCTGGATAAAGCAATTAAATTAAAACCTGCACCACTCTACAATAAGAAGTATGTTAACAGAATAACCGTAGGAAATTTTGAAGATGATTTTCATAAAATTAAAGAGGCAGACTGGATAATTGAGGTAGTTGTTGAAAGATTAGATATTAAACGTCAAATTCTTGAAAAGGTTGACGAGTTTAGATCACCGGGAAGTATTGTAAGCTCAAATACATCGAGTATTCCAATTAAGCTCCTTGCAGAGGGAAGGACAGAAGATTTTAAAAAATATTTCTGTGGAACACATTTTTTTAATCCACCAAGATATCTAAGGCTTTTAGAAATAATTCCAACTCAGGATTCTCTTGCCGAGCTAATTGAATTTTTTATGCATTATGGTGAGATTAATTTAGGTAAGCAAACCGTGCTTTGTAAAGATACTCCTGCATTTATTGCTAATCGAATTGGAGTTATGTCTGGTGCTAAAGTATTTCAATTGACAGAGAAATTCGATCTTACTATCGAGGAGGTAGATTTACTTACTGGGCCAATTTTGGGTAGACCAAAAACAGGATCTTTTAGACTTCAAGATTTAGTAGGTATAGACACTGGAGATAAAGTGACCAAATTTGTAGTCCAAAATGTAAAAGGAGATAGTTTTTTTGAAAAACTAAATAAATCTTCGACACCTAAATTTTTTAATTTTCTCCTAGAAAACAATTTTTTAGGTGATAAAACGGGTAAAGGATTTTATCAAAAAACAAAACAGAAGGATGAAAATGGTAGGACAATTATTAATGCTTTAGATTTAAAAACTTTAGAATATCGCAAAAGTGTAAGACCAAAAATTTCTTTGATAAAAGAGGCAAAAGGTATTGAAAAGATTGATAAGCGCTTTCAGCTTTTGATTTCAAAAGATGAAAAAGAAAGTTTATTTCTTAAAGAATACTTTGCTGCAATTTTGTCATATTCAGCAAAGCGGATTCCAGAAATATCAGATAATTGCTATCAACTTGATGATGCAATGAGAGCGGGATATGTATGGGATTACGGTCCTTTTCAATACTGGGATTTAATTGGCTTTGATAAAGGGATTTCACTTATAAATGAATGTGGCGAGACTCTTCCAAAATGGATAAATGACATGAAAGCTTCCGGCGCTAATTGCTTTTATAAATATGAAAATGGTGAAAAGAAATATTATGACCTTAGTACACATTCTTACAAAAAAATTCCTGGATCTGATGCGTTTATTATTTTAGATAGTTACAGACAAAACTCCCCCGTTATAAAAAACAGTGAATGTTCTGTCCATGATATCGGTGAAGGTGTTTTATGTCTTGAATTCCAGAGTAAAAGTAATGCAATTGGAGAGGGTATTGGAAGAGCTACTGCTGAGGCAATTGAATTGGCTGAAAATGAGAATTGGACTGGAATTGTAATAGGAAATAATGCTAAGCAATTTAGTGTTGGGGCTAACTTGATGAACATAGGAATGTATGCGATGCAAAAGCAATTTGATCCACTTGAAAAAATGGTTGATGACTTTCAAAGGGTTAATATGAGAATGAGAACTTCAAAAATACCACTAGTAACAGCTGCCCAGGGTTATGTTTTTGGAGGGGGGTGTGAAATCGCGATGCACTGTGATGCCGGAGTCTTCGCTGCAGAAACTTACATAGGTCTTGTTGAGGTTGGAGTAGGACTACTTCCCGGTGGCGGAGGAACTAAAGAATTGGCACTTCGAGCATCAGATGGTTTTTATGAAGGAGATGTAAAGATTCCCATGCTCATTGACCACTTTAAAAGTATTGCTACTGCTGCAGTATCAACTTCTGCATCTGAAGCATTTGATTTACATTATCTTAAACAGGGAAGAGATTTTGTTACCTATAACGTCCAAAGAAATATAGGAGATGCCAAAGAAAAAGTTTTGGAACTATCAAAAAATTATGTACCTCCTTCAGAGAGAAATGATATTGAAGTATTGGGAAGAGGCGGGCTCGGAGCGCTTTACTCGGCTATCAATGAATATTATTTGGGAGGATATATGTCAGATTACGATGTAGAGATAGCCAAGAAAGTTGCATATGTAATTTGTGGTGGTGATCTTACAAGTCCCCAAAAAGTAACCGAGCGATACCTATTGGACATTGAGCGTGAAGGATTTATGAGTTTGTTGGGTAATCAAAAAACATTAGATAGAATTCAATATCTATTAATGAATAATAAGCCTTTAAGAAATTAAATACATGGAAGCATACATAATAAAAGGTTATAGAACTGCAGTAGGAAAGGCCAAAAAGGGTGGATTTAAAAATTATCGTTCCGATGATATGGCAGTTCAAATTATTAAACATTTGATCGAAAGTGTACCTCAGTTGGATCCTAAGACTGTTAATGACGTAATTGTTGGCTGTGCAAACCCGGAGGGTGAGCAAGGCCTTCAAGTCGGCAGGCTTATCTCAGCAAGGGCCTTGGGAGTTGAGGTTCCAGGAATCACTATCAATCGATATTGTGCTTCAGGTTTAGAAGCAATTTCATTAGCAGTTGCTAAGATAAAAGCAGGAATGGGGGATATCTTCGTCGCTGGGGGTACAGAAAGTATGAGTCTAATACCTATGACGGGATATAAGCTATCTCCTAGTTATCAAGCTAATTTGGAAAATATTAATTATCACGTCAGTATGGGAGCAACTGCTGAAGCAGTAGCAGAAAAGTATAATATTACACGCGAAGCGTCAGATGTCTTTTCATTAGCCTCTCATCAAAAAGCAGCAAATGCCATTGATAAAGGCTATTTTAAAGATGAAATTGTACCTATTGAAGTTGAAGAAGTATTTGTCAAAGATGGTAAGAAATCCACTAGCTCCCATATTGTTGCAGTTGATGAGGGTGTAAGAAGAGATACCAGTATAGAGGGATTAAGCCGTTTAAGAGCTGCTTTTAAACAGGGAGGAATTATTACAGCTGGAAATTCTTCTCAAACTTCTGATGGCGCGGCTTTCACACTTGTAATGAGTGAGTCAAAAGTTAAAGAATTAGGGTTGACTCCCATTGCCCGAATGCTTTCTTGTTCTGTTGGAGGAGTTGATCCAATTTATATGGGTATTGGTCCATGTGAAGCTATACCGAGAGCTCTTGACCAAGCTGGTCTTAAATTAGCCGATATTCAGCAAACTGAGCTTAATGAAGCCTTTGCAGCTCAATCATTGGCAGTTATCCAAGAGAGTGGTTTAGATCCTGAAACAGTCAATGTAAACGGAGGGGCCGTTGCCTTAGGCCATCCCTTAGGATGCACTGGAGCTAAACTCACTATTCAACTGATTAACGAAATGAAACGTCGTAATCAAAAATATGGAATGGTGACTGCCTGTGTTGGAGGAGGTCAAGGAATTGCAGGTATTTTTGAACGATTGTAAAGTAAGATTAGACTTTTTTTACAACATAAGTAACTACTCCCCAGATTGTCAATTCATTATCTTCTGTAACTTTTATTGGTTCGTATTTTCTATTCTCAGGCATTAAATAGAGACAATCCTTTTGAACCTTCAAACGTTTTACGGTAAACTCTCCATCTATAAAACAAACTGCAATTTTGTTGTCCTCTGGTTCTAGGCTTCGGTCAATTACAAGTAGGTCTCCATCGTCCAGCCCAGCACCTTTCATAGACTCACCCTCAACTCTAGCGTAAAAAGTAGCTGTTTCGTTTTTGACTACTTCTTTGTCAATACTAATTCTCAGTTCTTTAAAGTCATCTGCTGGAGAGGGAAATCCTGCTGAAATTCCTTCTTGTGCCAGAACCGAGCCTTTTCCTGACTCCTGACTTGGATTAAAAAAAATAATTTTATTTTGCTTATTCATTTGACCTTAATAACCTCATTGATTTCTGTTGTAAAACGATTTGAAAGATAGTCTCTTCTCATTTTCCATGTTTGTTTTAAATCTTGACTCCCTAACTTCATTCGATGTGGACCAAAGCGACGGTGAATATTATCCATAGTTTCCATCAATGCCGAGTGCTTAGTAGTGTCTTTTTCGAATAAACTCATTTGTCTTGAAGTTGATGGAGTTAGTCCAAGCAGTAATATTCCTGCTTTTTTGTATTCAATACCTGATTTGAAAATATTTCTTAATCCATTGATGGCATATTGATTTAAAATGATGCTGGAATCTGTGGCATAAGGCAGTTTAACTGTAAACCCATTTCTATATTGTTCAGCCTGCCTTTGAAAAGGGTTGCTCCTGACAAAAACATAAATTGCAGAAGCGCAACTTTGCTGTTTTCTCAGTTTTTCTGCCCCCAGAAGGGTGTAGGTGGTAATTCGCTCTTTCAGATCGCTAAATGTAGTGATCGTATTTTTAAAACTTCTCGTTGTAGCAATGGACTTTTTTTTGGGAGCAAATTCCTCTAGCTGAATAGTGGGAGCCCCTTCTAGATCCCTTTTTAATCTTAGGCCTAGAATACTTAAATTTTTTTTTACCCAACTATCTGGCAGATTAACAAAGTCCAAAGCCGATTTTACTCCCAAGGCTTTAAGTTTTTTACTGTGCCGTATTCCAACACCCCAAACATCATTTATTGGAGTCCATTTTAGAGCCTTTAGTCTTTTCTCATCAGTATTTATAAAATAAACACCCCCTGTTTTATTTGAAAATTTTTTAGCTATTTTATTAGCGATTTTTGCTAGTGCTTTTGATGGTGCTATCCCAACAGATATAGGAATACCAGTCCACTGACGTACTTGTTTTCTCATTTTCAACCCTGTCTCCATTAAATCGAAAAATTCAAAGCCTTCAAACTTTAGAAAAGCTTCATCAATGCTGTAAATTTCAATATTAGGGGTATATTTTTCTAGAATTTTCATCACTCTATGACTCATGTCTCCATAGAGAGGGTAGTTGGAGGAGAAAACCTTGATATTGTGCTTTTTGAATTCGCTTCGGAATTTGAACGCAGGCGCACCCATTGGGATGCCTAGGGCTTTAGCCTCATTACTTCTAGCAATTACACAACCATCGTTGTTAGAGAGTATTACCAATGCTTTACCCTCATATTGAGGTTGAAAAACCCGCTCACATGAAGCATAAAAGTTATTGCAGTCGATTAACGCAAACATATATAAAAACTGAATTTTTAAAAGCAAAAACAGTTAGAATTTGTCATAATTTTCAATTTAATTACGACTCCACTATCAGTATTTTTTCAATACAAATTTAACAAGAAATATGTTGTTTTATAATTAAAACTAAACCTCTTTAGTCAAAAATTGTAATTTTGTTGTAAGTACTAGTTTTAATAAAATTTAATGGATAGATATTCATTTTTAAATTCAGCACATACCCAGTACTTTGCTGAATTGTATGACCAATACCTTGAGGATCCAGATATAGTAGAGCCTAGTTGGAGAGCTTTTTTTCAAGGGTTTGATTTCGGTGTAGAAAATGGAAGTAGCCAAGCCTTAGCTAGTGAAGTTGAGGTTCCAGAGTCTGTTAAAAAAGAATTTCAGGTAGTAAAATTGATTGAGGGATATCGCACTCGAGGGCACTTGTTTACCAAAACTAATCCTGTTCGAGACAGGAGAATTTACAGCCCTAATCTTGATGTAGAAAACTTTGGTTTGACAGAAGCTGATTTATCAACTGTATTTAATGCAGGTTCAATAGTTGGTATTGGTCCAAGCACATTAGCCACAATAATTGACCATCTTCAAAAAACCTACTGCGAATCTATTGGGGTTGAATATATGTATATTAGAAATGTAGAAAAAAAAGAATGGATAAAGGGACGCTTACATCAAAACGAAAATCAACCCAATTTCAACTCAGAACAAAAAAAACATATCTTAAATAAATTAAACCAAGCAGTTAGTTTTGAAAACTTTCTTCATACTAAATATGTAGGTCAAAAGCGTTTTTCACTTGAGGGGGGAGAGTCACTAATACCTGCTCTTGATGCCCTTGTTTTATCTGCTGATGAAAAAGGTATTCAAGAATTTGTAATGGGAATGGCCCATAGGGGCAGACTGAATACTTTGACAAATATTTTTGGAAAATCTCCAAAAGATATTTTCAGTGAATTTGATGGTAAGGATTATGATGAGTTAGTTTTTGATGGTGATGTAAAGTACCATATGGGATGGACCTCTCAGATAGATCCAAATAATGATGGAAAAAAAATTAATATTAATCTCGCACCAAATCCCTCTCACTTGGAAACTGTTGGTGCAGTTGTAGAGGGAATAGCAAGAGCTAAAATCGAAAATAAGTTGAACGGAGATTCCTCAAAAGTCTTGCCAATAATTGTTCACGGGGATGCAGCCATCGCTGGTCAGGGAATTGCATATGAAATTGCCCAAATGTCAAGACTGAAGGGATATTCTACTGGCGGAACAATTCACATTGTTGTTAACAATCAAATTGGTTTTACGACTAACTACCTTGATGCAAGGTCCAGTACCTATTGCACTGATGTTGGGAAAGTGACCTTATCTCCTGTCATGCATGTGAATTCAGATGATGCCGAGGCAGTTGTCCACGCAGTTCTTTTTGCTTTAGATTTTAGAATGAAATTTCAGGCTGATGTTTTTATTGATTTATTAGGCTACAGAAAATATGGCCATAATGAGGGAGATGAACCTCGTTTTACGCAACCAAAATTGTATAAGGCTATCGCAGCTCACAAAAATCCAAGAGATATATATGCTGAAAAATTAATTTCTCAAGGTGTAATTGATCAAAAATATTTAAAGAAGCTTGAGGTCGACTATAAATCCAGTTTGGAAAAAAACCTACAGGTTTCAAAAAAAGAGCAAACCACTGTAGTCACCCCATTTATGGAAGATGAGTGGGATGGGTATCATAGGGTAGATGAACTAGGTATGAATCCTGAAATTATAACTGCAGTTGATTTAAAAAAACTGAAGCTCGTTGCCGATACCATCTCTACTTTACCTGAAAATGAGAAATTTTTGAGGAAGATTGAACGCTTAATTGAGGACCGAAAAAAAATGTTTAATATAACTAATAAACTTGATTGGGCGATGGGAGAATTACTTGCATATGGAACATTGCTTCAGGAAGGATTTAATGTCCGATTATCCGGACAAGATGTTGAAAGAGGCACTTTTTCTCATCGTCATGCAATTCTTAAAGCAGAGGCATCTGAGGAGGAACTAATTTTATTGAATCAAATTAACTCCTCAAGCCAAGGAAGATTCAGTGTTTATAATTCTCTTTTATCTGAGTATGGTGTTTTAGGATTTGATTATGGCTATGCAATGGCCAGTCCTAATACCCTCACAATTTGGGAGGCCCAATTTGGAGATTTTTCTAATGGTGCTCAAATAATGATTGATCAATATTTATCTGCAGCTGAAGATAAATGGAAAATCCAAAATGGTATTGTTCTTTTACTACCTCATGGTTATGAGGGGCAAGGTGCAGAGCATTCCTCAGCGAGAATTGAGCGTTATCTTCAACTTTGTGCAAAAGATAACATGTATGTTGCCAATTGTACAACTCCTGCTAATTTTTTCCATTTATTGAGAAGACAAATGAAAGGTAATTTTAGAAAACCATTAATTGTCTTTACGCCAAAAAGTCTTTTAAGACACCCTATGGCAGTTTCTATGGTTGAGGACCTTACAGAAGGTTTTTTTCAAAGGTTAATACCAGATGTATTAATGGATGAGAAACAAGTTAAAAAATTGGTATTTTGCTCTGGTAAATTTTATTATGATTTAGTTGATGCGAGGGCTAAAAAAAATCTTAACGATGTGGCGATTGTGAGGATAGAACAATTATTTCCATTACCTTTCGAAGAGATTCAATCTGAAATTAATCGTTATGTAAATTTAGAAGAAATGGTTTGGGCACAAGAAGAACCAAGAAATATGGGAGCCTGGGGCTATCTATTACTTCAGTTGCCCCAAGCAAGTAAAATGAGACCAGCTACTAGAAGGTATTATGGATCCCCTGCCGCAGGAAGTGCTGCAAGGTTTAGAAATAGACATCAACAAGTAATTGATTATGTTTTTGATGCTTCTAAAGATAATTTTATAAGAAAAAAGAAAAAGTAAAAATCTACAACTATGATTTTAGAGATGAAAGTCCCCTCACCAGGGGAGTCAATTACCGAGGTAGAAATTGCTCAGTGGCTTGTCGCAGAGGGGGATTATATCGAAAAGGATCAAGCAATAGCAGAGGTAGACTCAGATAAGGCAACCCTTGAACTACCTGCAGAGACCAGTGGTACTATTTCATTAAAAGCTGAGGAAGGTGATGCAGTAGCGGTTGGCTCAGTCGTTTGCTTAATCGATACAGATGGCAAACCAATGGAAGGACAATCTAAAGTATCAAAAAAACTAGATGAAACACCTGTTATTAGTCCACCAAACCCTTCAACTAAGTCAAATTACGCTACAGGTACTGCCTCTACTGCAGCCAAAAAAATCATCGCTGAAAAAGGTATTGATATAGAT
>CETP01210829.1_pt1 | contig 11500 bp, 6 predicted proteins | sample 531311 | NCBI WGS metagenome assembly CETP01 (sample SAMEA2622657, study PRJEB7988) | marine metagenome | biome: marine biome (ENVO:00000447); feature: surface water layer (ENVO:00002042); material: "saline water (ENVO:00002010), including plankton (ENVO:xxxxxxxx)" | depth 5 m | reverse complement strand
AACTATTCATTTAAAGCGTATAAAAAAGGTTTTTCAAAATTCGAATTTTCAAAAATAAATCACTTTTTTAACCCTAGTTTTACTGAGTTTGATTTGGATATTAATAAAGTTTCTTTTTATCATTCCCATAGATTTACGAATTATTATATTAATCTAGAATTTTCAAATCATTATGCTAATAATAATACTTTTGATAATGGTATGACATCATCAGCCTTTGATAGATCTTTTGACCAAAATGATATTAAACTTTCTATTGAGAAAAAAAATATTGAATATTTGAAAAATCTTGTATTTGGGCTTAAATTTTCTGAACGGATATATTCATCAAATGTTGAGTCTGACCCTCTTCACAATGGCAGAATGCATGCTGAATATGTTTTCTTGATTTCAGCTTTAAAGGAATTTCAAAAACATACAAATATTGAATTAAAATATAGTATTAGATTTCGTAAAACAGATTCGGAATTTGACTGGGTTGAATCTTTGAAAACATTTGATGATATTTCTTTGATGTTAAAGATTACACGCGACATTGACATTGATTTATTTTACTGATGACAAAATACTTAAAAATAATATTTTACCTTACAATAATCCTTTTTTGGGGATGCAAAAGTCCATCTGAGACTAGTGCGGTATCATTTTCTCAAAAGAATATATATGAAACTGATACCTATTGTGTTGATGTGGATGTATCGGATAGCACAATAGTTTTGGCCGTATCGAACGGAGGATATTTAAGAATAAAATATGAGCTTGATAGTAGTAATTTTCCAGTCTTTACAGAAATCATACCTCAGCAAGATCATAGTTCTGAATATAATAATGATAGTATTGACCGAGTTATACTCTCTAATTCAACCGTTGGTGAAGGAGTTGTTTATATGCTTGATAAATACAGCGGAGGATCATCTGGCATTTGGTTTGACAATGAGAACGGAATTTCAATAGAGCCAGGTTTTACAAATGATTATTGCTATCAAGGGAAATATCTTGATATTACCCTAGATGAGTCTGAACCAGATAATTTCTTTGGATACACAACGCATATCATTTATTCCTTGATGAAGCATACCGATTTAAACGAGAATTCCGATGATGATGAATTTTTGCAGTATTCAACATCCTTGGTAAAGAGGCAAATCAATATTGTTCCGAACTCTGATAGCGGAACATTGCAAAGCATAGATTTAGTTTTAGATGATTGCAATTACATATCAAATCTTAGCTACGATTCAAAAGAGATAAATTATAATCATGATAAATTAGTTGTGGCGAACGAAACTGAAGGAGTCATAGTTTTTGAAAAAAATGAAAGTCAAAATTTTGATAGAACATTAACTTTTAATAAATCTGGTGGAGAGGCTCAATGTGTTTTGGCCCTTGAAAATGCAGTTATTGGAGGGTTTTCAAATGATAAGGGGTGTTACATGGCGTTACTTGAATCTGATGCAAATATTCCAACAAATTTAATAGATTTTGCAGAAGGATATTCTGTTAAAGGTATTGATTACGATAATGGTATAATTGGATTGGCTACAGGAAGTGATGGTGTAAAACTTTACCAATGGCAGGGTGGAGAATTTATTTCCCCTTATGCTAATCTCGATACTGAATATGCATATGATTTAAAAATCAAAGGAAATTTAATTTACATCGCAACTAGACAAGGATTAGAAATTTATAAAATAGGATCTTAATATGAATTTTATTTTGACATTAATTGTATTATTTGGTTTTTCCTTTACTCAATTCAACTGGGAAGACGACGGTTTAGCAGTTAGACAAGGTGTTCACATTGAGTGGCAAAGAACAGCCGATCTTGATAACTCTAATGAATTTATTTTTGCGTGGTCTGATACCAGACAGGGCGGAAGAGATATCTACATCCAAAAAATAAACGAAAATGGTGAAAAAATTTGGGGAGAAAATGGTTTAACTGTGGTTCAGGAAATAGGGAGACAAGAGGATCCAATATTAATTGCTGATGGTCAGGGAGGTGCTTATATAGTTTGGGTCGATTATAAAAATGAGCCAGATGATGGTGATATATATGCTCAGCACGTTAATTCCGGCGGCGAATTATCTTGGGAACTTGGAGGCATAGGTCTTGCGACTCAACCTGGAAAGCAGGTTTCGCCAAACATGTGTTCAGATGGACAAGGGGGTGCGTATGTCATATGGAAAGATCTTACAGTTAGTTCTTATGGGCATATCTATGGTACTCACTTAACTACTTCTGGAGCGATCTCTGCTGGAATTGGTATGCCGATTCTATCAAATGAATCATATCACAATAATGTAAGTATAGAAAAAGCCGGATTAGGTCATGCAATTCTTGTATGGAGTGATAACATAATTTCAGATAATGCTGATATTAGAGCGCAAAGAATTAACCAATCATGTGAAACACTTTGGAGCGAACCTTTCGAAGGGGGGATATCTTTGTGTTCAGAAACAGGTAATCAATTATATCCAAAAGTTACTTACTATGATGAAGATTTTTCAATCGTCGTTTGGGAAGATCACCGAAACAGTAATGAGTTTGGAGATATTTTTTATCAATTTTTAGATGTTGAGGGAAATGAAGTTCTCTCAAGTCAAGGTGTTCCCGCATGTACTAATGAGGCCAATCAAATTAAACCTCGAGTTAAAGCTGCTCCTGGAGCTGCTTTTATTATATGGGAAGATTTTAGAAATTCTAATAGCGATATTTTCTCGCAAAAAGTTGATCATTTAAATAATATTTTTTGGGAAAATGATGGTCGCTCTATTGTGAGTGAGTCAGGCATTCAAGACCAATGCAGATTGACTACTGACGGCTTAGGAGGAGTATTTTATATTTGGCTTGATGAAAGATTAGCTCCATATCCAGAAACTGATGTCTATATTCAGCATATTGATTCAAATGATAATGTATCATTTCCTGAAAATGGATTGTCAATTTGCAATGAAGACTACTATCAGTTTGGACCAATCATACGTGGTTTTAATGGTAAAGCAATTGCTCTTTGGGGTGACAGCAGGTCTGGCAGTATAGGATTATTTTCGCAGCTTATTGATTCAAATTTAAATTCACTTTTATTTGAAGATCAGGGAAAAGAAATGTTTTTTGGAATTGATGGCAACGGACAATCGCCAAATTTAACATATTTAAATAATGAGGCTCTAATAAGCTGGGACGATAGAAGGTTTAGTCCTTTTCAAAATCTAACATACGGTTTAAAACTTAATGATGATACAAGTTTATTAAATTCTCAGAATGGAGTAGCTTTATCAGAAAACCCATATCAATCAAACTCTTCAATAATTTTCACCGGAGATAATTTATTTATGGGGTTTGGACAAACTGATGGAGATATAAATCAATATTACACTGTTCTAGATAATGATTTAAATACTTTGGATTCTTTTTCTCCAGTCGATGCAAATAATCAAGCATCGCAAGAATATTATGAAATCATATATAATTCAAGCGAAGATTTAGTTTATTATGTTTATTCAGATAATAGAGACTTTGCAAATAATATTTATGTTATGCAATATTCATCAAATGGAGCACCAACATGGAGTTCCCCAATTAAAATTGTTGAGACGTTGACAGACGGTTTCATTCCGTCAGATGACAATGTGATCGGTGGGCTTTCTATCGATGTGCAAGATGGAGGTGGTATAGTAGTTTTGTATAATTCGGGTAATTTTCTGGGTACAAAAGCTAATGCAATCAGGATAGATTCAAATGGCCAATTAAGTCAAGGCTGGCAGGATAATGGAAATAGATTATGTACCAGCGAAAGTGATCAATATATTGAAGATTTTGATATGATTTCAGAAGGAATTTTAGTCACATTTAAGGATAACAGATCAGGTTCAAATGATATTTATTCGCAACTAATATCTATATCTGGTCAATTATTATTTGATGATAGTGGTCTAATTATATCTAACGAAATTAATGATCAGCAATCGAGTTCTTTAGACGTTAATTCTAATGAACTAGCTTTAATATGTTGGGAAGATTTTAGGCTAGGAACTGAATACGACATTTTCTGTAAAACCTTGGACGTTATAAGTACCTCTCCAAGTGTAGATGTGTGGGAGATATCCGATGAAATTGAACTTGCTACTGCATCTAATACATCAGGAGGTAATCAGACAAATCCTTATGTTTTTTCAAATGATGTTACTTTCTTGATTGCTTGGGAAGATAGTAGAAATGGAGTATACACAGATGTTTATTTTCAAGAACTTTTTAATTATCAAAACTTACTCTCGGATGGAGGGGTGTTACTTTGTGGTGCAGATTTTGATCAACTTAATCCAAAAGTTGGTTTAATGTACGAAGGTAATTCAAATGCTCAAAGCGAGTATCTCATCTATTGGGACGATTTAAGAAGTTCAGGAAAAGAATTCCTTAATAACATTTTTGCCCAATCGTATTCATCATATCTTGATCCTCTGAGCAATGATACATATCATCATCCGGAAGCTTTTTCAATTAGTGCTACTTATCCTAATCCTTTTAATCCTTCATTAAAAGTTGAATTTAGCTTAGAAGTTACTACAAATATTAAAATAGCAGTTTATGATTCAAAAGGAAGAGAAGTAGATGTTTTATTCAATGGAGTTAAAAATTCAGGACTTCATAAAGTTGATTGGAGTCCAGGTATTGAGGTTTCATCAGGTATTTATTTTGTTAAATTAATTGATAAAAAAAATAGTTTATCAAAGTATGAAAAAATAACTTTTTTAAAGTAGGTACTTCTAAATTGAATAAATATTTGTACTTAGTTATTCTTTTGGCCATAAGTTTTTCTCAGAGTCCTCTAAATGAGAGATATCATACTTACTCAGATATAGTGGATAGTTTAATGATGTGGAATCAAAATTTTTCTGAAAATCCAAATCCAAGCCCATATTATCCAAACAGTGGTATAATTTTTAAACTTGAAGAAATCGGTAGTTCTCATGAAGATGATTTACCTATATACGCTGTCAAGCTATCGTTTAATGCAGATCAAACTCTAGATAAGCCAAGAGTCCTTATTCTTGGTCAGTGTCACTCTGAAGAAATTCTTGGAGTTGAAATTTCTATGTCACTAATAGAGAGGTTTCTTTACCCTCAAAACTATCCATCTGATATAAATACATTGATTGGTGTACTTTACAATGCTGAAATTTGGATAGTTCCTACACACAACCCAGAAGGACATACAGTCGTTCATGGATGGAACGATGAAAATGGGCAATGGATGCAAGACGTTACTTACCGAAAAAATAAGCATGATGTAAACGGAAACGGAATTTTTGATTTTAACCCACAGGGATTTGGAAATGATCTTGATGGCGTAGATCTTAATCGTAATTATGATTTTAATTGGATTTTTGGAGATCCTGTAAATTCCTTGGATAGTGGATGTTCTGGAAATCCATCTTATATTTCACACTATGATTACTACAGGGGAGCAGATCCATTTTCTGAAAAAGAAATTCAGGCAATTAGAGATTTTGCAATTCAGAAAAATTTTCTACTATCTATAGCTTATCATAGTTCAAGGTCTGGGTGCGTATCAGAAAGAGTAATTTATCCATGGCTATGGGCCGGCGGTAAAGCTGCACCAGATTATTCCGTTATTTCTCAGCTTGGAAGAGAAATTGCGGAATTAATTCCAGTTGAAGTTGGAGATGGAAACTATCATAATGCTCCAAGTGGTTCTCGGCGAGGAAATGCTCATGACTGGTTTTATGCCAAAACTGGATGTATCCAGTATTTAATAGAAGTTGGTACAGAAAATATGCAGCCTAATGATACAGAGTTGATTAATGATACTGTTGAAAGAAATATTGAAGGAGCGTATCATCTTTTAAGAAGAGCTGCAGGAATTAATTTAGGTAATGGTCCTGAAAAGTTTCAAGTAACTGGTATTGTTACAGATGCAATTACAAATATGCCTATAACCGCGGAAGTAAAAATAATGGAGCTAGATTCACCTATACTTTCTCCTAGATTAACCGATAATTTTGGAAGGTATAGAAGGTTGCTCAACGCTGGTACGTTTACTTTAGAAATCTCAGCTTTTGGATATGAAACATTTACTGTCAATGAAGTTGTTCCTACGAGTAGTTCTATAACTGTAGTTGATGTAGCTTTAAATCCGCTGCCAAATCATACATTAACTTTGAATGTAAATTTACCTTCAAATTATGAACAAGATGTAAAGATGATTCGTAGTTATAATTCCAAAATAGATACTTTTAGTGTTCAGCGTTTAAATAATTTTCAATGGCCAACAGGTGAATATGATTTATTATTTTTGTCTCAAGATATTTATCCTGAAAAAAAGAACATCACGTTGACTTCAAGTGAAACTCTTGATATAGATTTAGAATGGTATGAAATATCTTTCTATGATAACTTTGACTCAATGCAAAATTGGAATATTGTTCATGGAGATTGGGTTGTAGATAATGGTGTTTTGAAATCACAGAGTGACCTTGTTTATGAAGACTACAGTCCATTGGGGCCTTCAAGGTTGGATTTAAATATTCCATTAATCTCTGATGACTATTTTGGTTACATCATAGATAATGAAATTGTTATTAGTTTATTGATGAAAAATGAATTAGAATGGGAAAAAGATATATTTTTCATTGATGTGTACAACTACTCTGATAGTTTGAATGTATTAAGCTTATCAAATCATAATTGGGTAAAACATTATAAATACATTCATAGCAACTTAAGCCAACCAACTTCTTTTTTGACTATGGGGATAAATTCAGATATCACTTTAGGCTACAGAGGAATTGAAATAGATGAAATGAAAATTTATTTCCGATCTTCAGAGGGTTGCAAGTTAGGTGATTTTAATCATGATGGTCAGTTAGATATTGCTGATATTGTGGGTTTAGTGAATCACATAGTGGGTTCAACATTGCTTTCTGGATTTCAAATTTGTGTTTCCGATCTTAATGATGATAGTTTCGTAGATTTGTTAGATATAATTTTATTATTAAATGTAATTCTGGAGGATGAATGAAAATCAAAATATTTATTTTATTTCAATTACTAACTTTTACCTGTGTTTTCGGGTCAATACAGCCATTATCAAAAAAAAATATTCTAGATGATAATGATGTAACTGGGTATAAAAGAGGAACTTTTTTAATAGTTTTAGCAAATGCAGATTTTTATTCCAGATTAGAATACAGTGCGATTGGTTATAATTATATTGACTTTAAAAAAACACAAGGGTTTGATGTTGATGTGATATCATTTCGCCAAGGGAACGATTTCATTGAGGGTATCAATGGAGAAACATCTCAGGATTTAAAGAATTATCTAATGAATTATTATGAATCAAATCCAATGCTTGAGTATGTACTTCTTGTTGGCGATGTAAATCAAAGTCTTGACAATTACAACATACCAACATTTACTATACCTTCGTACAATCCACCAATTGTAAATGACCAAACTGATTATCCATATACTTTTTGGGGTGAAAATGAAGAAGACGTATACAATCCTAAGTTTTTTATTGGAAGGTGGTCCATATCAGAAGAGCAAGATATAACGAAGTTAATAATGAGAAATATAAATTACTACACACTTAAGTTTGGTCCTAATGAAATCGACGCATCCTATCTCAATAATGCTTTAATGGTGGCAGGTAATTATAACGGAAATGCGGATCAACCTTCAACCTGGCCAGTTACACCTGTATGGACTACTAAATGGCTCATGGAAGAGCTATATGATTATGGATATGAAAGAATTGATACAGCGTTATTTCATACTGGAAACTATCAAACAGCAGAAATAAATCCTCAAATTGAAAATTCTTTTAATGACGGTATTGGAGTAGTTAATTACCGAGGTTGGGGAGATGCAACAGGTTGGCATAAACCAAAGTTTCATTTGGATGATATTGGCGAACTAGGTGGTAATGATAAATTGCCTGTTGTATTCAGTTTTGTTTGCAATACAGCTGATTTTGGTAATGAGACTCAATCTTTTTGTTTTGGTGAAGAATTAATTACTGCTGGCAGTATTTTTAACCAAAAAGGAGCTGTTGCTGTTGTGGGCCCTTCTGATTTAGATACTGATACTAGATTTAACAATGTTATCTGTGGTGCGATGTGGGATGGTTTACTTGAACATAAAGTTCATGAACTCGCACCAGCACTTCACTATGGTAAGATGGCTGTGTATAATGAATTTAAAGACCTTGTTGTTGGCGAGAATCCTACAAACATTCCTTTATTTTATCATCATGTTTACGTTGTTTTGGGAGATCCAAGTATAAGCGTTTGGCTAAAAGAACCAAGCGATATGTCATCAATCTTTGATTCTAATAGTTCTCTAGAACATAAATATATTTCTACAGTTATTACTGATGAAAACGGATTACCCTTAATAGATGTGGTAGGTGTTGCTATTAAGAATAATAATATTATTGCGAAAGGATTATCTAATCATGAAGGATTTTTAGATATTGATTTAAATGAATTGAGTGTTGGAGATACCTTTGACCTTTATATAAATCGTTCAGGTTATAAACAAAAAAAATTCACTCTACAAATTACATCTGATGATGGCTCAGCTATGCCAACTAACCAATATGATGATTCAGTAAACCTAAACAATGATTATGGATACTACTTTCTTGATTCTAATTCTGATCATGAGTTGGCTCCAGTATATGATTGGATTGAAATAAAACAAGTTGGTACGAATCTAAATTTGACTGATGATAGTCATACAATCATTCCTATAGGTTTTGATTTTAAGTTTTACGGAGAAGAATATGACGAAATTACAATAGGCTCTAATGGATGGGCCTCTTTTCTACCATGTTTAAATGGGGATGGAGACTTACCTGATTGCGAGGTTATAGATCACTTTTTTAATAATTCTATTACTTTTCCTATTGGTCCATATGGTCTTCTTGCTCCATTTTATGATGATTTGGACGATAATGTTGGTACGGAGCCATTCAATATATTCTCTTATAATGATACCCAAAACAATAGATTCATTGTTCAATGGGATGAACTTGCAAATGGTGAGAATGATGATTTATGTCCAGATGCATGTGATAAAGAAACTTTTCAGTTAATTTTGCTTGATCCAAATTTTCACAAAACTGAAACAGGTGATGGTGTTATTGTATTTCAGTACAAGCAAATTACTGATATTGATGATCATGGATCGACAATAGGAATAGAATCACCTGACAAAAATCAGGGAGTTGAATATCTTTTTAACTATTCTTATCATCCTGATGCAAGTACATTGAGTAATGGTTTGGCAATAAAATTTTTAGTTGAAAGTCAGGTCCTTAGTAATGATGAAATTTACTTACCATCAGATTATGATATCAGCTCAATTTATCCAAATCCATTTAATCCTTCCACCAATATAAATGTAAAACTTAAAGTCCCTGCAAATGTTTCGATATCAATTATCGATTTAAATGGCAGACTAGTCAAAAATCTTCACGAAGGTTATCTGCCTTCAGGAAGTCACAATTTGATATGGAAGGCAGACGTAAACATTGCTTCTGGAGTTTATATTGTTAAATTAGACATATTAAATACTGGAACATCGATAATGAAAGAATTAACACTAATAAAATAAAGGAAAAAAAATGAAAAAAAATACAATTATAGCAATTTTTTCAATCATATCTATTATAATGCCTGAGTCAAGTAAATTCAAAGTTGAGGGTATGACTTGCGTAGGTGGATGCGTTTTTACAGTAAATAATATTACTCAGAAAATTGATGGGGTTAAATCTTCAAGTGTGGACTTTGAAAAAGGTATACTAACTGTTGATTATGATCCTAGCAAAGTTGATGATGCTCTAATTGTTAAAACTTTATCAGCTGGAACATCTTACAAAGTTAAGACTGTAAACATGAAAGATACTAAATCGCCATTTAGTTGGTTTAAAAAATTTTTTTAAATCGTGATAATCCAGTGTGTCTCTCATGGCTTGGTTGTTAAGAACTCACAAATTCTGGTTTACAAAGTTGTTGACAAAGTATCAAATAAAAGTTTTTATCGTTCGATTGGTGGGCATGTAGAATTTGGAGAGGATTCAGCTCAGACTTTGAGGCGAGAATTTAAGGAAGAAATAAACCGTGACATATTAATAACAAAAAAATTAGGTATATATGAGAATATATTTTCTTACAAAGGAGAAAAATCTCATGAGTATGTTAGTTTGTATATGGTTGAATTTGAGGATCAGAGTGTTTATGATATGAAAGAAATAGTAGGTAATGAAGGTCCTTTTAGACAATTTATTGCTTCATGGATACCGATTAACAAATTTCTTAATAACGAGGAAATTATTTTTCCTGAGCAAACTCTTATTCATTTAAAAAATGTTTAATAAATCAAATATTTACATTAAATAATTTTTGAGGTCAAAATTTCAGCTGAATGTGATATATTTCATATAATATTAAAAATAGATTGATTAAACTAAAAGTGGATTAAAAAAATGAAAAGTTTATTACTTATATATATATTCGTATCAATGACAATTGCTCAACATGTAACATTGTTTCTCGATCAAGTTGTTTACAACGACTCTGATAATGTCGATCTGTACATTAACATGAATAGCGACTCTCCAATTGCAAGTTTTAACTTTACTTTAAACGGTTTTGATAATGTAGTGTCCACTAATTCAATTTCAAACTTATCATTATCATACCAATATCTTGAAAGTTTAAGCTATGTTGATGGTTATTTTAGTGGTGGAGATATAGACAATAATCCGATACCAACAGGGGGTGGACCTTTTTTGACAGTAAATGTTGACTACAATAGTGCCCAGCTAGATGGGCAGTACTTAACTGTAAAAGACTTATCGCCTGGTCTGAATAATGTAGAAACTAAATTTTATACTTATGATGAGTTTGGAGAATTAATGCTTATGACATATGAATGGGTACCAAAAATATGGATATTGGGAACAAGTGATGTTATAAGTTGGGTTGGTCAAGATTGTGCAGGTGACGTGTGGGGGCAGGCTTTTGAGGATGATTGCGGAGTTTGCTCTGGTGGTTCTACGAACAATATTGCGGGTTCATTTCTTGATTGTTCTGGAGAATGCTTTGGTGAGGCGCAATTATTAAATTTTTATAGAGATTTTGATGGTGATGGACTTATTGGAGGTGATTTAGTTGAGTGCGATAACTCCCCATTATGCAGTGCAGATGAAACAATACCAAATTATTACAGCGATGAATTTGAACAGTATTTTGATTGCATTATGTCTGACGCAGAAATCGATTATGAACCTAATTGTCCAAATACATGTTATGATAACGATGCAGAAAATGGCTCATGTGTAGATGATTGTGGCCAGTGTTTAGGAAATAATCAGTCAAAAGATTGTAATGGTATATGTAATGGTTCGGCTGAAAATAAGGATTGGTATCCTGATTGTGATTTGGATGGGCAAGCAGATTCAACTAA
>CETP01210834.1_pt1 | contig 11636 bp, 10 predicted proteins | sample 531311 | NCBI WGS metagenome assembly CETP01 (sample SAMEA2622657, study PRJEB7988) | marine metagenome | biome: marine biome (ENVO:00000447); feature: surface water layer (ENVO:00002042); material: "saline water (ENVO:00002010), including plankton (ENVO:xxxxxxxx)" | depth 5 m | reverse complement strand
TTGATAGCGAAAAAAGGATAGCTTATCCAGGATCAACAATTCAACAAAATTATGGTGAAGATGTTAAAAAAGGATTTTTATTTTGGAAAATTAATAGTAAATGGGATTACAAAAGTACATTCCACCAGCTTAAAAATTTATGTCCGTTTATTACAATTGACTGGAAAGATGATTATGATACAACAGTTTCTTCTTTAAGAAACAAGCCAAAAGGAGCAAGATTTAGAGTTAAGTCTGATATGGCTTTAACACAAGCAGAAATTAGACTTATTTATTCATATTTGAGAGATAAAAAAGATGCAGCAGAAATTGTTTTTAAAATTGATGCTCAAAAAGACTTTGCAAAAAATCAAACAGCAAAAATAAAAAGCTTAAATCTTTGGGAAGAGAGCCAAAGAAACAAAATTATTGAAAACTACTTTCAAGGCAGTTTAGAAGAAGACAGTCTAAAAGAAGTTAAGAATCTTTTTGCAAAAACAATTGATGAAATTCCAGAAGAGTCTGCTAAAAAGCCAACATCTTGGTCTCTTAAAAAACTTAATTTTGAAAATACTTTTGCATATGGCAAAGATAATGAAATTAATTTTGATAATATGAATGGCATAGTAGGTATTTTTGCAAAAAATGCTAGTGGAAAATCTTCTATTCCTGGAACAATTATGTATAATTTGTTTAATGGAACAGATAGAGGAGCTTTGAAAAATCTTCATGTTATTAATACTAGAAAAGGTAATTGCAAATCAACAGCTGTTATAGAAGCAAATAGTAATGAATATGCTGTTGAAAGAAAGACAATTAAAAAACAAAATAAAAATGGATCTGTATCAGCAACAACTTACTTAGACCTAAAACGTCAAATTGATGGAATTACAGTTGATGAGTCTGAAGAACAGCGTAGAGAAACAGAAAAAGTTTTACGAGAAATTGTAGGGACATCTGATGACTTTCTAATGACTTCTTTTGCTTCGCAAGGTAGCATTAACTCTTTCATTAAAGAAAAAGCGTCTTCAAGAAAATCAATCTTAACAAAGTTTATTGGTTTAGATATTTTTGAAGACTTGTATAAGATTTCAAGAGATCATTATAATATTCTAAAAGGTCAACTAATGTCTCGAAAGCAAAGAGACTGGTCAAATGAAATAGATAGCGCTTATAATGAAATTCAAGAAAAAGAAATTCAAAAGAAAAAGTTAAAACAACAAGAATTACAGTTAAAAGAAAAAGAAAGCGCTTTAAGATTTTTAATTTCACAAAATCAAGATGCATATAACAACATTGATATTGAGACTTTAGAAAATAAATGCAATACTTTGGAGTCCCAAACTAACAATATTAAAAATCAAATAAGCACAATTAAAGAAGAAATTAGTCAGTTACAAAAACAGATTGCGAAAATCAACAATGCTTTAGAGAAAATCAACATTGATTCATTAAAGTCTGACAAAGAGCGTTTTGACGAGGCTAAATTTAAGTTAAGTACGCTTTTGAATGAACTTCAAAACAACAAAAAAGATCTAAAAAATTCAAATGAAAGTTTAAAAATATTAAATTCTGTTCCTTGCACAAACTCTTGTGTAAGCAAAGCAGCTTTGGAGTCAAATATAGACTTGTCTAGCTGTAAATTTATCTCAAGAGCACATGCAAGTGTTGATAAAAAAGAACAGTTTCAAAGTAATGTTAATAAATTGCAAGATTCTATAAAAGAAATCAAAGATTTTGTAACACACTTAGAAAGCATTCAAATAACTAAAAAAATTAAATTATACGACGACAATAAATTAAAAGTTAAAAGTTTGTCTATAAAGCAACAATCTATGAATGACAAACTAAACATGTTAAGTGAAAAGTTATGCAACAAAGAAGAAGATTACAATAACGCACTTAAAGACTATAATAATGCTTTAGAGTTAGTATCAGCGTCAGATCAAGAAAGATTAAATAATTTAAAAAAGCAGTTGTTAGTATTGGAAACAGAAATTAATAGTACTAATGTAAGCTGGTCTAAAGCTGAAGGACGAATTTCATACTTACAAGATACAATTTTCAGATATGAAGAAGAAAGAGAAGAGTTTGAAGAGTTAAACGAAAAAAATAAAATTTATGACATTTTCTCTTCTGCGATGTCTAAGAAAGGTATCCCAGTAACTCTTATTAAAGATATGTTGCCTGTCATTAATGATGAAATAAAGCAAATTTTATCTACTGTTGTACCGTTTACAGTTGAATTATGTATTGAAGATGGCAGTAATGCCATGGATGTTTTTATTAATTACGGTGACTCTAGGAGAATTATAGAATGTGGAAGCGGAATGGAAAAAATGATATCTTCAATTGCTATTAGGGTTGCATTGATTAATATTAGTTCCCTTCCTAAGTCTGATATCTTTATAATTGACGAAGGATTTGGCGCATTAGATGATACAAACTTAGAAGCATGCAGTAGACTATTACAGTCACTAAAGAAATGGTTTAAGACTATTCTTATAATATCACATGTTGATGCTGTTAAAGATATTGTTGATGATACAATTGAAATAACATCAAAAGGAAAAGATGCTTATGTCAAATATTGAATTCGAATGGATTGACGAAACTGATGGCGAAGTTTTATCAATTGATTGTCCTGTATGCAAAATTTTAATTTCTACTATTGAAGACGTGATGTCATTAAAAGAAAAAGGATGTTGTGAAGAATGTGAGCTGACATATTATTATCCTAATAAAGAAAAATGGGATAAAGGGTGGCGTCCAGATATAGTTAGAGATTGATATTTATATAAAAGAGGTTTAGTATGACTTACGAAGAAATACATGCACTAGGCAACTGTATTGATGGTGTTTATAACAACTATTCACAAGATGGCGCTAAAAAAGTAACAGCAAAACTTGACAATCATTGTTTGACACTAACATATCAAACAGTTGTTCATATTGCAAGAGATCAAGGTATGCACTTACAGACGCCAAGACTAAAAGACGAGTCTAGTCAAATGATTAGGAGTAGACTAAATTTAATCAAAAAAGAATTTAAAGAATGCTGTGATAGAACTTTAAAAGCTAAAAAGATTAATTCAAGCGACTTTTTTGAAACAATCTCAACAAGCCCTTATACTCCTAAGAGAATTATTAAATATTCAATGTCTGTATCATATGAAATAGATTAAAATGTCGAATTCAAAGCAACATCAGATCAAAGAAATCGTAAAATGTGGGAAAGATCCCGTTTATTTTATGAACAAGTATCTTAAAATTCAGCACCCGATAAAAGGGCTGATACCTTTTAAGACATATCCATTTCAAGATGATTGCGTTAAAGAATTTAATGATCATAGGTTTAATATAATACTTAAATCAAGACAGCTAGGATTATCAACATTAGTAGCAGCATATTCAGTTTGGCAAGCAATTTTCTATAAAGAAAAAAACATACTAATAATTGCAACAAAGCTTGCTGTAGCACAAAACTTTATTAGAAAAGTAAAGGCTGCTATCAAAAGCTTGCCTTCCTGGTTAGTTCTACCTGAAATATCTGCTAATAATAAGCAGCAAGTAGAATTTACAAATGGTTCACAAATAAAAGCTGTGCCAACAAGTGAAGATGCTGGACGTTCTGAGGCGCTTTCACTACTTATTGTTGACGAGGCAGCTTTTGTTAGAAACTTTGACGAACTCTGGATGGGTTTATACCCGACACTTTCAACAGGCGGTAGAGCAATAGTCCTAAGTACACCTAATGGTATGGGCGGGCAATATTATAAGCTTTATACAGGTGCTGATAAAAAGAAAAATGACTTTAATCCTATAAAACTAATGTGGGATGTACATCCTGAAAGAGATCAAACTTGGTTTGACAAAGAAACACAAAACATGTCTGCAAGACAAATTGCGCAAGAACTTTTGTGTGACTTTGCTACAAGTGGCGAAACTTTCTTTACTAGCGAATTTATGATGGAGCTTCAAATGCAGCATAAAGCTCCAATTGAAACTAGCGGCCCAGACAATGCTGTGTGGTATTGGGAATATCCAAAAGAAGGTGTAAGTTATCTAGTATCAGCTGATGTTGCTAGAGGTGACGGAAGAGATTATTCTACTTTTCATGTTTTTAATTGCAAAGATTTTACAATAGATTGCGAATTTAAAAGTAAGATTCCGCCAGATCATTTTGCTTCTTTGTTATATGACATTGCAAGAAGATATAATAAAGCTGTAATTTGTCCTGAACAAAATGCATATGGCTATACAGTTTTAATGAAAATTCGTGATATGGAATACCAAAATATTTATTTTGAAAGTAATAAAGAAAAAAATAAATTTCTTTTTGGTGATAAAAACAATATAGGAAAAGCAGGTTATATTACTAGAGCAGATACAAGACCTAAAATGTTATCCAACTTTGAAGACTTAGTAAGAAATAAAAAGTTAAAAATTAGGTCAACTAGATTGTACGATGAATTAAAGACTTTCGTATACAAGAATAATAAGCCTCAAGCAATGAAAGGCAAAAATGACGACCTAGTAATGTCAGCAGCAATTGGTGCTTGGGTTTCAAGTACAATGACTACAGGATATTCTAGAAGTGAAGTAGAAATGTCTGCTGCTTTATTAAAAGGAATGAATAGAAATTCTAGTAAAATTAATGAAACAATTATTAGCCCTTTCTATAATAAGAACATAAACACATACTTCAATCCTTTTATGCCTGTTACAATGACTGACGGGATAAAGAACCAATTATCAGGTAGCAGTTTAATTGGTAGAAGAACAGAATTTGATTGGTTATTTTAATGGCAGAAGAAAATTTATTTAAAAAGTTAACAACATTATTTAGATCTGGACCAACTATTAGAAGAAAAGTAAAGCAATTTAAAGGAAGTTCTTCACCTACATCCCTTGAAATGTTTAAGAAGGCACATAGTGACGTTTATAATAGCACAATAAGCGCATATGGCTCTTATGATAGAATGGCAAGATACTCAGATTTCTCTGAAATGGAGGCAACTCCAGAGATTTGTAGTGCATTAGACATTTACTCAGAAGAATGCACAGCAGCTGATTCTGAAGGTAAAACGTTACATATTTTTACAGAAAATAGAAAAATAAAAGAGTTATTAGAAAACTTATTTTATGACACGCTTAATATAGAATTTAATCTTTCTATGTGGGCTAGAAATTTATGTAAATATGGAGACTTTTTTCTATTTAATGATATTTCACCTGAGTATGGCGTAGTTAATGCATTTCCTATTCCAATTGCTGAGATTGAAAGAGAAGAAGGTTTTGATCCAGAAGAAATGACTGCTGTAAGATTTCGCTGGGTTACACAAGGAAACAGAGTATTAGAAAACTGGCAAGTATCGCATTTTAGATTATTAGGTAGTGATGCATTTCTACCTTATGGATCTTCTGTTTTAGAAGGTGCAAGAAGAATTTGGCGTCAATTAATTCTAATTGAAGACGCGATGTTAGTTTATAGAATTATTAGATCACCTGAAAGACGCGTTTTTTATATTGATGTTGGTAATATACCACCAGAAAATGTTGCAAATTATCTAGAACAAGCACAAACATCATTAAAAAGAAATGCAGTTATTGATAAGACAACAGGTCGTGTAGATTTAAGATACAATCCGCTTTCAGTAGATGAAGACTATTTCTTGCCAGTACGAGGAGGAGATAGTGGAACAAGAATTGACTCTCTTGCTGGAGGGTCAAATACTACTGCTATTGAAGATGTAGAATATATCCAGAAAAAGCTATTTTCTGCTCTCAAGATCCCTAAAGCATATCTAGGATACGATGAAGACATCGGTTCGAAGGCTACACTAGCCCAAGAAGACATAAGGTTTAGTAGAACAATTCAAAGAATTCAAAAAACTATTGTATCTGAACTTAATAAGCTTGCAATGATTCACTTATATTGCCATGGTTATACAAATGAAGATCTTTTAGACTTTGAATTAAGACTATCAAATCCTTCCTCTATTGCACAACAACAAAAACTTGAGTTAATTAGAACAAAATTTGAAATTGCAGCTCAAGCACCAGAAGGAGTTGTTGACAGAAACTGGATTAGATCTAATATATTAGACTTTAATAAAGATGAAATACAAAGTATAGTTAAAGGAAAAACTGAAGATCGCATTGAAGACTTAGAACTTGAGTCTGTAAGGCTTCCTGACATTGAAGAAGGCATGGGCGAAGAAGAAGCTGGCATGGGAGGAGCAGGTGAGCCAGGAGGAGAAACTGCTGGTGGAGGTTTATTTGGTGGAGGTGACGAATCAGGAGGACCCGGGGGCGGCTTATTCGCAAGTCATAATTTAGAAGATGATAATTTACTTGACGAAGATGATGAAATAGAAGAAGGACAAAAGAGCAATAACAATAGCATAAAATATAAGAATGCTCGCGAAAGAGGAAAAAATAAAGTTAGAAAAGGTTCCAATAAAGGTCAAAGAGACACAGTGATTACTTTACCGTCAGGAAAACTAACTCCAATAAAAGCAAGTGAAATGGTGCCATCAGCAAAAAGCATAAGTGCACCAATTAATTTGGCTGATAATGTTCTGCCTAGAACGTCGTTAATGAATGATTTCATTGATAGACAAATTACTAAATTTCACGGGTTTGAAAAAACATTAGATAAGATGGGAAGTGAGCTAGGAATTAACTCGCAAGTAAAAAATAGTTTGTTAGCAGAAAACATTGAAGAATTTGAACTAGATGATGACATAATTATTGATAGAGAAACAAAAGGTAATGATAATGGCGAAGACTCATAATAAAAAAAGAAATATAGGTATCATATATGATCAAATGATTTCATCACTATGTGAGTCATATATTGAAAACGATTTAGATAAGTCACAAAAACTTTTAAAAATTATAAAAGAATGTTTTAAAAAAGGTACACAATTACAGAAAGAGTTACAATTTTTTAATTCTTTTCTAAAGATGAGAGGTTTACCACAAAATTTAAGTTCAGAAATTATTAGAGAAGCAAAAACAGCATCTAGAAGTCATTTCAATTCAGATCAATTAGAATTAGAAAAGTCAAAGCTTATTAAACTACTTAATTATACTTTTGGTAAAGGTGTAATTTTTGAGAAAAAAGTTAAAAACTATAAAATGTATGCAACTATTCAAACATTGCTTAATGAGTGGCGAAATGAAGAAAATAATTTTTCTGAAACAGTAAAGTATGAACTAAAGCTTAATGAATGGTTGACTTCTGAAAGTAAAGTTTTATCTGAAAATAGTGAATATGACAATATTGACAAAGTTACACTTAAAATAATGAGCAATAAGTTTAACGAAAAATATAAAGGTTTAACTGAAAGTCAATCTTATCTAATAAGTAATTATATAAAGTCAAAAAATAACAATGATAAAGAAATTACAGAATTTTTCAAAGAGTTAAAAGAAGAAACAATTAATTTATTGGAAAACTATAAGGCAAGTTGTGGAAATCAATATATTTTAAATAAGTATAATGTAATACACGAGAATATAACGTCACTAAATGAAAACAAAGTATCAGAAGATAATCTTAAAAAGTTTCTTACGGTTTCTAAGTTAAAAGATGAATTGTTAGGTGAATAATATGAATGCTACTACATCACTAATAACAGAATGGATTCCTTTTGATATTGATAAAAAAGTATTAGAAGAGCAAAAAAGAACTGGCGGCCCAATGATGATGAAAGGTATTCTGCAAAAAGCAGAAACTGTTAATCAAAATGGTCGTATTTATCCTAAAGTTATTCTAGAAAGAGAAATAAGAAATTATCAAAAGTTTATTAAAGAAAACAGGGCATTAGGTGAACTAGATCACCCTGACTCTTCTGTTGTTGAACTAAAAAATTCTTCACATATCATTAGAGAAGCTTATCTTGAAGGTAATGTTGTTTACGGTACAGTTGAGATTTTAAATACACCTAGCGGGCAAATTTTACAGTCTCTTGTTGAGAGTGGAGTTACTTTAGGTATTTCTTCTCGTGGCGTTGGCTCAACAATTCCACAGGGAGAATATCAAATAGTTCAAGATGATTTTCAGCTTATTTGTTGGGATTTTGTTTCTGAACCTTCGACTCCAGGTGCTTTTATGATGAGAGAAGGTAGAGAATTTACTCGAAAGCAATTAAACGAAATATTTAACAAGTCTGATAGAATAGATAGAATATTTAACGATATAATGGAGTGGAAATAATGAGTTTCGACTGGAACGTTCCTACAAATCATAATAGCGCATCAACGTATCAACTTAGCGGATTACCGCATACGGATCAAATTGCTGCCGGAAACCCTATGGAGTTTCCACGTGTAACAAGATGGGTTGTTCTTAAAGCAGTTGGCGGAGATATTACATTTAGATTTCATTCAGGAGCAGATGGCTTTACATTAGCAGATGGAGAGTCAACGCCTAGACTTGAGCTAAGATGTATAAAAATCTATACTCTTGGCAACGGAACATTGCATGCTGTTGCAGGTTTAACAACTTGTAGTGCTGATACATTTATTGCAGATACTAAATTTGATTATGCATAAGGCTTAAATATGGCAAAACTAAATAGAAACGCACTAAAAGAGATTGTTAAAGAGTGTCTTGTAGAAATCTTAGCAGAAGGTCTTTCAGAGGGTAAAACACAATCTTTGCAAGAAAACTTTAATAAATTTTCTAGACCTAATAAACCAACTAGACCAAAGACAGTTCAAAGAAAAAAAGAAAACTCTAGTTTTAAAGAAAATACTAAAAAAGCAATTAGCTCTGTAACTAGTGATCCTGTAATGGCTTCGATTTTTGCTGATACTGCACAAAATACATTACAAGAGCAAATAAGCGCTGAAGGTCGTTCACCTGTAGCGCCTGGTGACAAAGCAGCTCAAGTTGTTTCTCAAAAAGATCCCGGCGAGTTATTTGGTGAATCTGCAGGTAATTGGGCAGCGTTAGCATTTTCTGATTAAAAATATATTGTCATAATATAGTTAACTAAGAAGCATTTATTAGGAGAATATTATGGCAAAGAAATTGACACGTGGAATTATTCAAAGACTTATTAACGAAGAAAAAGCTAAGTTGTTAGAAACTTTAGAGCAGGGAGCAAAGACTCCTTCTGACGCTGCTAAGAAAACAAAAGAAGTAGATGCTGATAAAATGGCAGATACATTAGCAACTGATCTTGATCATTATAAGGCAATGAAAATCCATGAAGAAAAATTAGTCAAGCAACTTAAGGCTATTAGAGAAGTAAAGAGTCTTTTAAAGAAAAGATTACTTAGAAACATTGACTAATGACTAGAAATCACTCTATTGCTCATCCTAATCCAGGGCATTACGATAATAGAACTGGTCTTGGTTATGGTCAAACACAAAATAAATACCATGACCAAAGAGCAGTTTCGAGTGGTGAATACGGAATTTATAATCCAAAAGGTCAATGGGATAAAGAAATAGAACAAGATAATCTTGTAAAGAAAAAAAGCAAAAAGAAAAAGTCAAAGAAAAATTCAAAGAAAAAGTCAAAGCAAGATGCAAAGTGGAATGCAAAAACTTTTTCTTCTCAATTTAGAGATGCAACAGATTCTTTAGTTAAGTATAATCCTTTTTCTTTTGTTGGCGCAGCTGGAGCTGGTCATACAACTTTGAATGCACATGACGAAATTGAAGGTGAAGAGCTTTTAGAAAAATATATTGCAGAAAGTATATCAGGCAATTATTACATTAGAAGAAGCGGTAAAGGTACGTTATATCCTAGGCATAACGTTTCTAGTGAAAAAGCTGCTGGAATGGCACCTTCTTATACAAGGGGCGGAAGTCATGGTCATTATAAGCGAACAGGCAATAGATTTGCTGTTAGTGGACATACAGTTTATAAGAATCATGATGCAATTAATTACGACTTAGATGATGAAAGCAAGACATCTTGGGAAATTGTTAATCCAGATACTTATGATGAAGATCAAGAGCATATTGAAAATATTGAAAAGCATATAAGAAATATATTAAATTTAACTTAGAATTAATTTTCTAATTTATTATGAATAATTAATAACAGAAGTATTTGGAGCTTATAGATGACAAATTCATTATACACAGAAGCATTGGCAGATGCTAAAGCTATTAGAGAAGCTGCAGAAGCTCGTGCTAAAGAGCAGTTAGTTGAGTCAATGTCACCTAAGATTAAACTTATGGTTGAAAAAGCCATATTAGGTGAAGATATTGAAGAGGTTGAAGAGGTTGAAGAGGTTGAAGAGGTTGAAGAGGCAGAGGAAGCTGAAGACGTTAAGGAAGTAACTTATGAGGCAGACTCTAACGAGGTCAACGAAGATCCTTTTGCTGAAGCTACTTATGAAAACGAAGAACCAGCTCCGCTAGAAGCAGACATGGTCGACGAAGACGAAGAAGTTGTTGAAGTAGAAGAAATGGATGAATTAGCTTTAGAAAATAAGAAAATTATTAGCAAGTTAATTACTAAAAAGAAGAAAAAAGAAGCAATTGTTGAAAAGATAGAAACGCTATCAGATGCTATTAAGCGTCTTAGGCCAGCAATTTTATTAAGCGAAAATAATCAAATTAATAAAGATTCTTCTAAAAAGCTTAATAATGTAATGCATTCTTTGGTTAAGGAATTTAAAATTTTAAGTACTTCTAATATACTTAAGAATGATAAACAACTTTTTGAGACATATTTAAATTTAGCACAGGAGTTTATGTCAATGTATAAAAGACGAAGAAATAGACTAAATGAGTCAATCGACGATATCTTCGAAGGAGATTTCATCGTTGAAGAAGATGACGCTGAGAAAATGCCTCTTAGCTTAGATGATGAAGGCCTAGAATCGGATGATGACGCAGGTTCTTCTGATGAAGAGCTTGAGACTGCAGTTCGCAAAGCAGTTGAAGATTTAGCAGGAGCTTTAGATATGGAAGTATCTCCTGCTAGTGATTCTGATGACGCTGATGACGCTGATGAAGCTGAGGAAGATGACGCCGAGGATGAAGATTCTGTTGAAGAAGCAGCTATTTACGAACTAGACGAAGACATGGAAGAAGGCATGGACGAAGACATGGAAGAAGGTATGGAAGAAGATGATATGCCTGAAGCTATGGATGAGGGCGAAGTCTTTTTAGAAATTGACGAAAATATGCTTCGTGATGAAATTGGCAAAATGAAAGCTATGCGCGAAGGCGATGCCGCTGCAATGGATTCACACTTCGGTGGTGGAAAGAAAGGCAAAGAGCCTTTCGTTGATGGCGAAGATCTTAATAAAAATGATCATGTTTCAAGTATTAAAGAATCTGCTCGTAAAGTTGTACGTCATAATCGTCAACTCGAGAAACAAATTAAGGAGCACAAAAAAGCATTGCGTGCAATGAAGGGACAATTACAAGAAATGAACCTTTTCAATGCTAAGTTGCTTTATGCAAATAAGCTTATGCAGAACAAAGACCTTAGTCTTAAGCAGCAGAAGCACATCGTCGAATCTCTCGACAACGCAAAGACCCTAGGTGAGGCAAAGGTCCTCTTCGAAGGTCTTACCAAGTCCTTAAACAAGGGCTCCAGCCGCACAGGAGCTCTTACCGAAGGCACCTCCCGTCGTGTTCTTGGCACATCTTCCCGTTCAACTCGCAGCGCTCA
>CETP01210835.1_pt1 | contig 11649 bp, 10 predicted proteins | sample 531311 | NCBI WGS metagenome assembly CETP01 (sample SAMEA2622657, study PRJEB7988) | marine metagenome | biome: marine biome (ENVO:00000447); feature: surface water layer (ENVO:00002042); material: "saline water (ENVO:00002010), including plankton (ENVO:xxxxxxxx)" | depth 5 m | reverse complement strand
AAAGCATTCAAAAAACTTAGTGTAAATAGGTCAAATGTTCAATTCATAACTAAATGTGGAATTATGTATCCTTGTAATAAAAATAATTTTGAAGTAAAACACTACGACTATTCAGCAAAAAATATCAGAAAATCAATTGAAAATTCTCTAAATAACTTGAATACAGAATACATAGATATTTTTTTATTACATAGACCAAGTCCATTAATGCAAGTAGAAGAAATTGGAGACATAATTTCTAAATTAAAAGAAGAAAAAAAAATCATATCTTTTGGTGTGTCAAATTTTTCTGAAAATCAAATTAACTTGCTTGAAAAAACTACCAATATTGATTGGAATCAAATTGAATTATCAATTACTAATAACTCTCCTTTTACTAATGGACTAATAGATTATCTAAATCAAAAAAATATTGGAATAATGGCATGGAGTCCATTAGGTGATTTTTTTAAAACTAAATCTAAATCAAACATGGCTTTATTAGAATTATTAGAGATTTTAAACAAAAAATATTCATCAACAAATGATCAATTACTTTTATCCTGGTTAATGAAGCATCCCTCAAAAATTTTTCCAGTTATTGGGACAACCAATTATGAGAGGATTAATTTGGCCGCAAGTTCAGAAAACATTGAATTAGAAATATCTGATTGGTTTCTAATGTATGAAAAAATAAATGGCAAAAGGGTTCCATGAAATATAAAAATATTTTTATTACAGGATCTTCTAGTGGAATTGGACTTGCTACCGCTTTAAAGTTTAATATTGAAGGTTACAGACTTATTCTGTGTGCAAGGAAAATAGAAAAGTTAACTCCATTAATCAAAAAAATAAAAGTTCCATATCATATTTTAATTTTTGATGTAAGTAAAAAAGATGATGTATTTAAATCAGTAAAATCATTACCAAAGGAGTTTTCAAAAATTGATATTTTAATTAATAATGCAGGAAACGCACATGGACTTGAAAAGTCGAATGAGTGTGAAATAGACGATTGGGATAATATGGTTGATTCCAATTTAAAAGGTTTATTATACGTTACTAAATCTATTGTTGAATCTATGGTTACAAGTAGAACAGGCCATATAATAAATGTTGGATCTATAGCTGCTAAAGAAGCTTATCCAAAAGGAAATGTTTATTGTGCAACTAAGGCTGCTGTTGACAAATTTACTGAAGGATTACGAATAGATTTAAATGAATATAATATAAAAGTTGGAGCAATTCATCCAGGACTAGTTAATACAAATTTTTCAACAGTCAGATTTAAAGGAGATAAAAAAAGAGCTGATTTAGTTTATAATGGATTGACCCCTTTATTGGGAAAGGATATTGCTGATATCATCTTTTTTATGGTTGAGTGCCCTTGCCATGTTAACATATCAGACATTACAGTTTTACCAACTGCACAAGCAAATACTTACATTTTAAATAAACAAAAAAATTAATCCTCAATTTCTTGATACAAGAAATGATTATATGGGAATTTTTTTTCGTACAATTTTTTTATTTTTTCATAAATAATATTTTTAAAAGTATCAATATTGTCATTATTTAATGCAGAAATAAAAATTGCTTCATTGTTTGTTTTAGACATCCATGTGGATTCCCATTCCTTGATAGTGTAATTTTTTGATGTTTTTTCATATATCAAATCATCTTTATCATATGAATCTGGAATGTAATTATCAATTTTATTAAAAACCATTATTGATGGTTTTTTTTCACAATTAATTTCCAAAAGAATCGAGTTAACAGATTCTATATGTTCTTCAAAATTCGAATGAGATATATCTACAACATGAATTAATAAATCTGCCTCTTCAACTTCATCTAGTGTGCTCTTAAAAGATTCAATTAATTGCGTTGGTAACTTTCGAATGAATCCAACGGTATCACTTAATAAAAAAGGTAAATTTTTAATAACCACTTTTCTAACAGTTGTATCTAAAGTTGCAAAAAGCTTATTCTCAGCAAAAACCTGACTTTTAGATAATACATTCATTAGAGTAGATTTTCCTACATTAGTATATCCTACAATAGCTAATCTAATCAGATAACCTCTATTACCTCTCTGAATTGACATTTGTTTATCAATTACCTCAATTTTTTTCTTGAGTAATGAAATTTTATCCCTAACTATTCTTCTATCTGTTTCAATTTCTGTTTCACCAGGCCCTCTCATACCTATACCCCCTTTTTGTCTTTCTAGATGAGTCCATAAACCTTTTAACCTGGGTAATAAATACTCATATTGAGCCAACTCAACTTGTTTTTTTGCATAGCTCGTTTTAGCTCTTTGAGCAAAAATATCCAAAATCAAACCTGTTCTATCTAAAATTTTACACTTTAATTTTTCTTCAATGTTTCTTAATTGAACTGGTGAAAGTTCATCATCAAAAATAACTGTAGTTACATCATTTTCATAAACAAAAAATTTTATTTCATTTAATTTTCCAGAACCAATAAAAGTTTTTGGATTAGTTTGTTTTATTTTTTGTATAAATATCTTTAAAACTAATCCACCCGCAGTGTGAGTTAAAAATTTTAATTCATCTAAATATTCCTTTGATTTTTGACTACTTTCAAATGAATTAACTACTCCAACTAATACTGTTTTTTCAAACTTTAAGTCTTTTTTCCCTATCATTTTATTTTGATGATGAATATGATTTCAAATTGATGGTTTCACCATTATAAACAGCGTATGTAAAGTTTGAGATCCAATCGCCTAGGTTAATGTAAGATGAATCTTTATTCAATTTTACCTTCATTGGTAGATGTCTATGACCAAAAATGAAATAATTAAAATTTTTCTCTTTTAATTTTAATTGACAGAAATTAATTAACCACTCTTTTTCTTTACCTAGAAATTTTTTTTCATTTCCTGATATTATTTTATTTTTCTTTGATAGAAATTGTCCTAATCTGACCCCTAAATCTGGGTGAATCAACTTAAATAAAAATTTATTAATTCTGTTAGTTAAAATAACTTTTAAAAACTTATAACCGTAATCTTTTGGGCCAAGTCCATCTCCATGACCTACAAAAAAGACATGATCATTAATTTTTATTTCTTTAGGTTTTTTCCAGACAATCAACCCTAGTTCTTTTTCAAAATAATCGTTTACCCAATGATCATGATTACCTGGAAAAAAATTTACTTTAATACCACTGTCGCATATTTCGGCTAGTTTGCCAAATGTTCTAACAAATCCTTTTGGTATTACTTTGTCATACTCAAACCAAAAATCAATCAAGTCACCTAGTAAAAATATCTCTTGTGCGTCAGCTCTAATATAATCAAGCCATTTTACAAAAACCTTTTCTCTTTCTAAACTTTTTTTGAAATTAGGAGAGCCAAGATGGTTGTCAGACGCAAAATATATTTTTTTTTTATTTCTTAATTTCATTAATCCGAATTACTAAATTAAAGTTTAAATAGCTTGATCAAGATCTTCAATCAAATCATTTACGTCTTCAATGCCCACACTGAGTCTTATGAGTGAATCAATAACTCCACTTTTTTCTCTTTCTAATTTTGGAATAGATGCGTGGGTCATACTAGCAGGATGACCTGAAAGACTTTCAACTCCGCCTAAAGATTCTGCAATTGTAAAAATTTTTAACTTCTCCATTATTGAAACTGCGGAATGGTAATTAGACCCTTTTGGGACAAAAGATATCATACCGCCAAAATCATTCATCTGTGATTTTGCAATTTGATGATTAGGATGATCTTCAAAGCCAGGCCAATATACCTTATCAATTTTAGGATGATTTTTTAAAAAAATTGCAATTTGCTTAGCATTACTACAATGTCTTTCCATCCTTACATGAAGTGTCTTAATTCCTCTTAGTGTCAGAAAACTATCCATTGGTCCACAAACAGCACCACTGGCATTTTGAATAAAATAAAGTTTTTCCGCAAGTTTAGAGTCATTTACAGCAATTAATCCTAAAATTAAATCACTGTGTCCACCTAAATATTTTGTAGCAGAATGAACAACAATGTCAGCTCCTAAAGAAATAGGCCTTTGAAGATATGGACTAGCAAATGTATTATCTGCGGCTAAAATAATATTATTATCCTTAGCTAAAATTGAAACTTTACTTATATCTACAATATTCATCATTGGGTTAGTTGGAGTTTCTAACCAAATCAGTCTCGTTTTTTTGTTAATTTTATTCTTAATATTACCAATCTCTCGCATATCAACAAAATGAAATTTAATTCCAAAATTTTCAAAAATTTTTGTAAATAATCTGTAAGAACCTCCATAAAGATCATTAGTTGAAATTACCTCATCTCCAGGGGCTAAAAGTTTAATTACAGCATCAATAGCAGCTAAACCAGAACCGAATCCTAATCCGTATTTAGCTTCTTCTAAACTAGCAATTGAATTTTCTAATGCTTTTCTAGTTGGATTGTGAGTCCTACTGTATTCAAAGCCTTTATGTTTCCCAGGTGAATCTTGAACATAAGTTGATGTTTGATATATTGGCGGCATTATGGCATTAAATGCCGAGTCAATTTCTTGACCTCCATGAATTGTCTTTGAATTAAAACGAAGTTTTTTCTTCATAAACTTTAAATTTGGGAACAAAGTTAGAATTTTAGGTTGATTTTTACACAATTTAAATTTTTAAAGTTACTTTGCTTCTTTTTATATTATTTAAAATAAAATGTCCAAAAATAATTTAGCTCTTTTAGCAGCTTTTACTGCAACTACAATTTATGCCTTAAACCACACCATTGCAAAAGTTGTAATGCCAAAATTTATTGAACCTTTGGGATTTGTTCAGTTAAGAATTATTGGCGCAGCTATTTTATTTTGGATAGTGAGTTTCTTTATTACTCAGGACAAAATTAAAATTAATGATTACAAAAAAATTTTTTTAGCTACATGCATAGGAATGTTCATAAATATGATTGCTTATATTAAAGGTTTGAGCTTAACAACTCCAATAAATGCTGGGTTAATTTCAACCCTAACTCCTCTTTTCGTTTTAATTTTATCATACATCTTTCTAAAAGAGAATATAACTACAAAAAAAATTATGGGAATTTGTCTTGGATTTTTTGGTGCAATTATTTTGGTTATAATGGGTGATAACTATACAAAAAATGCTCCAAACCCCTTTTTTGGGAATATTCTCTTGCTAATAAATTGTTTATGTTATGGTTCTTTTTTAATTGTAATAAAGAACTTGCTGGCTAAATATCACTTTGTAAATTTAGTTAAGTGGATGTTTACAATAGGTATATTTCTAAATCTACCTTTTGGGTATGATCAACTTATGTCAGTAGAATGGAAAAAAATTCCTTTTGATGGTTTTTGGAGAATTAGCTTTGTAGTAATTGGTACTACATTTTTTACTTACCTTCTAAATATTTATGCACTTAAAAGACTCACCCCAACTAAAGTTGTAATATTTGCCTATATGCAACCGATAATTGCAATTATTTACGCAGTATTAAGTGAAAATGACAAATTAGATTTAGTTAAAGTCATTTCATGCATAGTAATACTATCTGGAGTTTATCTAGTCACTCAAAAAACTAGATAGACCAGGCTTTACCACCAGTGGCTTCGTTTAGATCAACACAACCAATCTGCTGGCCAGGAATAGGTGAATAAGCTAAAACTTTTTCGCCAATGTACTCAGACATTTTAAAGGCGCTAACACCTCTACTTCTTAAACTATTTAAAAAATTATAATTTGATGCGTCGTCAGAATCCTCATTAGACCACTGATCAATTTGTGACTTATCAGCTTTTAAATAATAGGCAAGGCGAAAATCAATATCATCTAGTGTCATATCTGAGACATTTTTTTTACCAAGTGTTGCTTTGGTTGTTGATAGATATTTTTCAGCTGATTTTTTTATACTTTTTTGTTCTTCAGAACCGGATACATGTTTTATATACCCATCGATAAATTGAGTCAAATTCAATTCAGTAGCACCTGGGATATCGTCTGTTTTTGGCAAAATAACCTCCAAAGTTTTAGTTATCAACTCAGCTTCTTGCGAATCAAATATCTCAGGGTTCCACGTTAAATTAGATTTACCAGAACAGCTTTGTAACAAACCAATTACTGTTGAAGACATTGTTATTCCTCCAATTGAGAGTCCTAAATTTTTTAATGCATCTCTTCTTTCCATTTTTGTTTAATTTAAATATTCATTTTCTTTAATTCTTTAACCGCATAATCTGCAGCTCTGGCAGTAAGAGCCATATATGTAAGTGATGGATTAACACAACTACCAGATGTTAATGAGGATCCGTCAGTTACAAACACGTTTGGTACGTTGTGTATCTGATTAAATTTATTTAAGACAGAAGTCTTAGGATCTCTTCCCATTCTTGCAGTTCCCATTTCATGGATACCTAATCCAAAACCGTAATTGTTATCGTATCCATATACATTTTTAAATCCTGCATTTTCCAACATTTCCATAGCCTGTTCTTTCATGTCTTTCCTCATGTTAATCTCATTCTCTCTTATTTTGGCATCAAAAGTTACGGTAGGTAGACCCCATTTATCTTTTTTATCAAAATCCATAAACATTTTATTATCATGATGTGGAAGTATCTCACCAAAAGCTGTCATTCCTATCGACCAAGAACCTGGCTCTAAAATAGATTTTTTGAATTCAGCACCATAACCAAATTCGTTAGCCGATTCGTTAAGATTTCCCCCTCTATTCCCTCCACCTTGATAACCATAACCTCTAACAAAATCCTTTTGATCAGTTTTACCACCAATATTCCTAAATCTAGGAATATAAATACCATTTGGTCTTCTACCTAAATAATATTTATCTTTATGATTGTCAGATTGCCCTCCTGCTCCAACTTGAAAATGATGATCCATGATATTATGTCCTAATTCGCCAGACTCATTTCCAAGACCATTAGGGTATTCATTAGAACGTGATTGCATTAAAATTGATGTAGAAGCTACAGTTGAAGCACATAGAAAAACAATTTTAGATTTATACTCAATGACCTCATGAGTTTCAGAATCAATTATTCTAACACCAGTGGCTCTTTTAGTGTCTCTATTGTAAATAACTTCACTCACAATGGAGTTTGGTCTTAGTGTCATGTTTCCAGTTTTTTCTGCCATTGGTAAAGTCGATGAGTTACTACTAAAATATGCTCCATAAGGACAACCTCTTCTGCACCTGTTTCTATACTGACAAGAAGCTCTACCCTGAGCAGTAAAATGAGGTTTATTTTCAGTTATGTGTGCAACTCTGCCGATGGTTAAAAGCCTACCATCATTATATTTTCCAGCAAGTGAATTTTTCAAATCCTTTTCAATACAATTTAACTCCATAGGCTTTAAAAACTCGCTATCTGGAAGTTGTGGCAGGTTCAACTTTTCCCCACTAACTCCGATGTGTTTTTCTACATATGAGTACCAAGGAGCTAAATCCTTATATCTAATGGGCCAATCTATGGCAATTCCCTCTTTTGCATTAGCTTCAAAATCAAATTCACTAAATCTGTAAACTTGTCTAGCCCAAAGTAAAGATTTGCCACCAACATGATAACCTCTGATCCAATCAAATCTTTTTACTTCGTTGTAAGGATGTTCTAAATCATTTACGAAATAATGTTTTGTAGCTTCAGTATTAACGTAATTTGTCCTGCTTTGTATTGGTTGGTTTTTTCTAATATCTTGAGTTATTACATCTCCATGAGGAAAATCCCAAGAATCCATATTTGCAGTGGTATAGTCCTCTCGGTGTTTAACCATCCTGCCTCTTTCTAAAACTAGTGTTTTAAGACCTTTTTCCGTTAGTTCCTTTGCAGCCCATCCTCCACTTACTCCAGTTCCAACCACAATTGCGTCGAAACTCAGATTGTCATTAGCCATATCATTAGAATTTTGATTCAAATATATTTAAAAAAATTAGTAAATTGATCCTTGTATACTAAATTTTTGTATTAGAATGAATAGAAAAAAATTTATATCCTCATCATTCGCTTCGATCATTGGACTATCTGCTTTTGGTATGATTCAGTGTAATAAACTTAATTTACCAAGAAAACCTATAAAAAAAGTATCGTCAATTGATTCCTCAAACTCTGATTTATTTAAATTATCATTAGCCCAATGGTCCATTCATAAACAAATTGAGAATGGAACAACTTCTCCCTTTGAATTTGCATCCATTGCAAAAAAATGGGGATTTTCAGGATTAGAATATGTGAATGATCTTTACAATATCAGAGAAGGAAAAAATGTAAAACAAAAGCTTGATAATTTTATTAAAATTTCAAACGAAAAAGCTTCACAATTTGACTTAGAGAACTTATTAATAATGGTTGATGAAGAAGGAGACCTGTCTATTAAGTCAAAATCAAAAAGAAAAAAACATATATCAAATCATTTCAAATGGATTGATGCTGCTGTAGCTATGAAATGTCACTCAGTTAGAATTAATCTCTTTGGTGTAAATAATCCTAATGCATGGAAAGAGTACTCAAAAGAAAGTTTATTGAAAATATGTGAATATGCAATTGATAAAAAAATAAATATTTTAGTTGAAAATCATGGTTATTTATCTTCTAATGCATCCTTATTAATGGAAGTTATTAATGACATAAATATGACAAATTGTGGAACATTACCTGATTTTGGAAATTTTTGTTTAGGTAGAGTTGGTCGTGATAGATGGGATACAGCTTGTATTGAAGAATATGATAAATATAAAGGAGTTAAAGAATTGTTGCCAAAAGCTTTTGCTGTAAGTGCTAAATCATATGATTTTGATAATTTGGGTAATGAAACCTCAATTGATTATTTGAAAATGCTTCAAATGGTTAAAGATTCTGGTTACAGGGGATACATAGGCGTTGAGTATGAGGGTGAAAGATTATCTGAGATGGAAGGTTCAATAGCGACAAAAAATTTAATTAAAAGCACTATTCCAAAATTAAGTTGATTATCAAATAGATATAAAACTTTTAAAAGATTAATGCATTTTAATTATATTGTAAAACGAAAAATTAAAAAATAAAAAAATGAGTGAAAAATTAAGATTAGGTATTCTTGGAGGTGGTGGAGATTCATTAATTGGAGTTCTTCATCGGGTGGCAGCAAATATGTTTGACCAATATAAAATTATTGGTGGCTGTTTTAATCCCGATCCTCAAGAAAATAAAAAATTTGCAGAAAAATTAGGTTTAAATACAAACAGAGTTTATGACAGTTTTGAGATTTTAATTGATTCTGAAATGAAGCTGCCTTTAGAAGAAAGGATGCAAGTTGTTTCAGTTTTAACACCAAATTTTTTGCACTATCCAATGGCAAAAAAATTACTTGAAAATGGTTTCAATGTTATTTGTGAAAAACCGTTAACTACATCCTATTCTGAAGCAATTGAACTAGAAGAACTTCAGAAAAAAAATAACACTGCATTTGCTGTAACATACACTTACACTGGATATCCAATTGTCAGACAAATGAAAGATATGATTAAAAAAGGGGTAATTGGTAAAATTCAAAAAGTTGATATGCAATATTACCAAGGTTGGATAAATCCCATAATTCATGATAAATCTCAAAGAAATTCAGTTTGGAGGCTTGACCCAAAAAAAGCCGGAATAAGCAGTTGCATTGGTGATATTGGAACCCACGCCTATCATATGTTAGAATATCTTACAGACATGAAAGTTAAAGAAGTCTTGGCTGATTTAAATCATCTTTATGACGATAATGAATTAGACATAGATGGTACGGTCTTAATAAGATTTTCAAATCACAGCAAAGGGGTTATTAGAGCTAGTCAAATTGCAACAGGTGAAGAAAATAATTTAACAGTAGCAATTTATGGTGATAAAGGTGGTTTTAGATGGGAACAAGAAAATCCAAACTATCTATATTATCTAACTAATGATAAACCTTTACAAGTTCTTAAACCTGGAAACCCATATTTATCAGAATTTTCACTTCAAGACACTAAACTCCCTGCTGGTCACCCAGAGGGTATTTTTGATTCGATGGGAAATATTTACAATGGTGTTGCAAGAAAAATAAAAGGTATCAAAAATTTTGACGGAGGTTTTCCAACGCTTGAGGAAGGGGTTAGAGGAATGAAATTTATCGAAAAAGTTGTTGAATCTAATGCCAAAGGTAATATCTGGCTTAATCTTTAAATAATAATAATATGAAAACTATAAAAGGACCTGCTATATTTTTAGCTCAATTTGTCGATAGTAAAGCCCCATTCAATTCCTTGGATGGAATGTGTAAATGGGCATCAGATCTGGGATACAAAGGAATTCAAATACCAACATGGGAGAATTTTTTAATAGACTTAGATAAGGCAGCTGAAAGTCAAACTTATTGTGATGAACTTAAAGGAAAAATTAATTCATACGGTTTGGAAATTACTGAATTAGCAAGTCATTTACAAGGACAATTAGTAGCTGTTCATCCTGCTTACGATTTGTTATTTGATGCTTTTGCTCCAGATAAAGTAAAAAACAATCCCAAAGCAAGAACTGAGTGGGCTATTGAAACAATGAAAAAATGTGCAATAGCAAGTAAAAGATTAGGAATTAAATCACATGCTACATTTTCTGGATCTCTAATGTGGCATACATGGCATCCCTGGCCTCAGAATCCTGCTGGACTTGTAAATTTAGCATTTGAAGAATTAGCCAAACGTTGGATGCCAATTCTCAACACCTTTGACGAAAATGGAGTTGATGTATGTTATGAAATTCACCCAGGAGAAGATCTACATGATGGTGTAACTTTTGAAAGATTCTTAAAAGCAACTAACAATCATAAAAGAGTAAATATATTGTATGACCCTAGTCATTTTGTACTTCAACAATTGGACTACATAACTTACATAGATCATTATCACCAATTTATCAAAGCATTTCATGTCAAAGATTCAGAATTTAACCCAACTGGTAAAAAAGGAGTATTTGGTGGATATGGAGATTGGATTGATAGAGCTGGAAGATACAGATCACCAGGTGACGGGCAAGTTGATTTTAAAACAATTTTTTCAAAGTTGACGCAATATGGATGTGATGTTTGGGCTGTTATTGAATGGGAATGTTGTATTAAAAGTCCAGCACAAGGTGCTAAAGAAGGTGCACCATTTATTAACAATCACATCATTGAAGCCACTCAAAAAACATTTGATGATTTTGCTGGTGTTGGAGATACTGACAAAGATTACCTTAAGAAAATTCTTGGCATTTAATAATTTAAAAAACAAAAAATGATTAATTCAATAATTTCAATTATAATTTTAATACCAAACCTTTATTTTTCAAATGAAATAACTTACGACAAAGACCAAAAAAAAATAAATAATGAGTGGAAAATACTTTTTAATGGTTATGACTTTGAGGGATGGCATCAATACAATGGTTCAAAAATTTCCGAAAAATGGACTGTTGAAGATGGTGTAATGATTTTTGATCCATCAAAAGGTTCAAAAAAATACGGTGGAAATGATATTGTAACAAATCAAGAATTCACAAACTTTGAACTTTCTCTTGAGTGGAAAATCAGCGAGAAAGGTAATAGTGGTCTTTTTTGGGGAGTTCAAGAATTAAAAAATTTAGGAACACCCTACTTAACCGGCCCTGAAATTCAAATTCT
>CETP01210840.1_pt1 | contig 11720 bp, 4 predicted proteins | sample 531311 | NCBI WGS metagenome assembly CETP01 (sample SAMEA2622657, study PRJEB7988) | marine metagenome | biome: marine biome (ENVO:00000447); feature: surface water layer (ENVO:00002042); material: "saline water (ENVO:00002010), including plankton (ENVO:xxxxxxxx)" | depth 5 m | reverse complement strand
GAGGGAATTACATTTGAAGATATGTTCGTATATACTCATGCCCTTTTTGATATAACAATTAATGATGATTGGAAAAGTGCTGACGTCTGGGGAATCGGATGGGTAAATGGTTCGGAAGCCGCCGAGGTTAGGAAAGATATCGATGAATTATTATCAATTATTCCAGGAAACGATGCAAGTAACCCATTAAACCCTACTGCCCAAGGTAACGACGGTAAATACTCGACAGATGAAAGAGATGCTCTCGAAGATGTTGGCTCAGCTTGTGTTGAAAAAACAAAAGTAAGGTTTGGATTAAACGACATTTTACACAGAGATGATAATGATTGGAACAATATGTCTTGGGTCGGAGACACGTTACTACTATCAGATCAAGAAATTGAATGTGTTTTAAGCCAAGGTGGTAATCCTCAAGGTTGTGCAATAACCTCAGTTGAAGAAGAAGACCCCACATGGGAGGACGGTTGCGAGGGTAGAGGTGATGATGATTGCCAATGGGTTGATGTAAGTAGTCAGAGAAACTTTGTGCTTTGGGTTCACGGTACGACAACTTTCAACAAAATTGATTATAATTCATTTACTTTAGCGGTAAATTCTACTAATATCAGTTCAGCAAGTCTAAAAATTACCATGCCATCCACTGAGAATCCAATTAGATTAGGCGATACTGAATCAAGATTAAATTGTGATGGTGAGTGGAAAGAAGATGACACAACATATAAAGCTGATTGTCAGAGTTTTACTGATTTTGAAAAGGTGACTAATTCCAAGATGGTAAATGATGGGAACAATTTCCAATTTGAAACTGATTTTACCTACGATTTCAACAATTGGCCTGCAACACAACATGATTTTTTCGATTTCACTACTGACGAACCTGATAACAATAATCCACCAGAATGGACAGAAAATGCCCCCTCAAACGGCACAATTATCCCGTTTGTCAACAAAGTTAGTGGAGGTGAACAAATTATTTTTACTTCTGAACAAATTTCCTCATGGTACACTGATGACTACAGTGCTGCACAAATAAGTTGTCGAGATGTTAATCAAAATCAAGCTGTTTCAACCGACTCCGATGGAAATTTAATTTTAGATGACCAATCAATCAATCAAATAATGTGTGAACTATTTGATGGAAGCGGACAAACATCAGAGCAAAGATTATTCATTCTTACAGATGTTTCAATAAGTACAACTGAAACTGAAATCAGTGATGGGCCGTTTGAATTTAAAATTCAATCTCCTAACGAAGGTATAAAATGTGTTCTATCATTTTCTCAAAATAATGAAATTTTTGGAAGTAGTTCTGAAATAGAAACTGATTCCTCTGAACAAAAAGTTGTAATTAACCCTGATAAATCATTAGAACCTGGTACTGTCATAGTTAGAATAACATTCAGCGGAGACAATGTTTTATCCAAATCTTATGATCTTGATTTGGGTCTAAAGGTACCCAACACCCCACCAATAGTAACGATTACAGATTATAATTGGTTAGATGAGGACGGAGATGATGTTGTCGATACATATGTTTTAGAGGGTGAATTTAGTGATCCTGATGGAGAAACAGTTGAACTCTCGATAACAATGAATGGAGCCGTTACAGGTTCAATTACCAAACTAAACGGAGCGGAATGGAAATCAGCTGGAATCCCGTTTTGGAAATATGAACCTGGAGACTACACTATTGTAATACAAGCATGCGATTCATCTAATGCATGTGTTAATGTGGAGAAAACAGTATCAAATCTGTATTGGGCTGAAGATATTTCAAATGTTGTAGATTCTGACTTAGTAGTACCAAAAGATGATGAAAGTACACCTGCTCCTGGAATAATTATTTCTTTAACAGGGGTATTAATTGCTTTATTTGTCTCAAAAAGAAATCATTGAACATTAACGAGGTCATAGTGTGTTTCGTGGAAATATTATTCGTCCAAGTCATGAAGGCGGCTTGTTAATTTCATTTGAAGGATCTTCTCCGGCTTTAGGTACCACTCTAGAAACTGATAGTGGAATAAGACTAGGTAAGGTAGATACTGTTCTAGGCTCAATTCACAAACCATGGGTTCATGTTTATCCCGTTGCTAAAGGATTAGATGTTGTAAGTGTTTTAGGTGAAGACACAATAATTTCCAACAGGAAAAATTCTCAAAAACATAAACCTCGCAGGGAAAATAGAAATTCAAAATACTCAAGAAATAATAGATCCGAAAAAAAAATATTCAATGACAATGATTGGATTTGTCAAAGATGTAAAAATGACAATTTTTCATGGAGAGAAAGGTGCAATAAGTGCTCTTCTCCGAGAGAATACAAAAACAAAGGGCAAAGAAGTTCTTGGAATCGTTCGAGAAGAGACTCGGGGAAACGTGATAGAAATCAAAGAGGAAAAAATATCAAAAGAACTGATAGTAAAAGTTGGATAAGAAATGGAAGAAAAGATAATCAGTCTTTAGGTAACAATACTTCAAAAAAAACCTCCATTAGAAGAATTAGAGGTAAATCAAAATCCCATTTTAAAAATAGAGAGTTGGATAATATTTTCAAAAGAAGAAGTAAATAGGGGGATTAATTATTTCAGATACTTCTGGCGACGATTTTTATTTGGATGCAATCGATGCTGAGGAAAATGGAGATTTTGAGGGTGCATTAGAATTAGCACAAAAAGCTGTAAACATTGACCCCAATCATTCTGATGCATGGTGGATGATTTCAACGTTATCTCTTCCAAAAAAAGAAAGACCAACCTTAACTAATGCAAGTAGATCATTAAATGCATGTAAAAGAGTCGTTAATATCGACCCACACAACGAAAGTGCGTGGATTAGGGGTGGAAGATTACTATCCGATGAACTAGGAATGTATGATAAAGCATTGGCGTGGTGGCATGAAAGAAGAAAAGTCGATCCCACTGATTCTCAGGCTGTTATAGAAACTGTGGCATTATTAGCTGATCTAGGTTTATACCATCAATCAATTGACGAATTGCAGCGTGTATGGGAACCTGGAATGAAACAACTCACATTTGAGCAAGAAAAAAGACTGGCTAGACTACACAATCTAGTAAAAAAAGTCGCAGTTGATGAAGGTAAAACTGAATACTTTAGACCGTGGAATTTACGTGACCCTGGATGGAATATCATAAAACAAAGAATGCATAGAGCTCCTGCTAACGAAACTATAATTTATCTTTTTTTAGTAGGTCCTGTTCTATTATTTGTTGTAATGGCATCACCAAATGGTGCAAATGAAGGATTAGGAAACCTAATATTTTTGATTTTAATAATGTTAGTTATTGTGATGGGAGGAATGAGATTCGCTAGAAAGATTTCCATGATTTTGAATCGACCTGCATTTAATTTGATTCGTGCTATGGATGTAGAAACAACATCGGGAAAAATCGTTATTTCAGAGGAAATCCGTAATTCTAGATTGTATAAGTACCTAATTTCTAATAGACCTACAGCTTTCAGGCAACGATTAAATTTGATAGTAGATTCTAATGAAATATTGAGCAAGCAATGGAGACCTTCAATACCAAACTTTGAAGAGCTTCCCTTACCCTCGGAAGAAGAATAAATTTTCAAGTCCCGGCTGAAAAATCACTGAGGTATTCAATTTGCTCAGCTGTTAAGGTATCGATAGATTTACCCTCTGATATTAGTTTCAGATTCGCTAATTCAGAATCTTGTTGTTTTGAAATATCATAGACAATGTTCTGGTAAGACTTCGCTTCAGATGCCAATCTGCATAACGAAAGGAACTGATTAGCAAACGACATATCCATCACTTCTGATGGGTGACCTTCTGCAGCAGCCAGATTAACTAAACGACCACGTGCTAACAAATATACTGATTTTCCATTTTCCAATACAAACTCTTCATTATCAGTTCTAATTGTTCTTATTGATTTAGCCATATCTTCTAAATCTGAAATATTAATTTCACAATCATAATGTCCTGTGTTGCATACAATCGCTCCATTTTTCATAGACTTGAAGTGTCGACCTGTCAAAACGTCAATCATTCCTGTTGCAGTACAAAATATATCACCTATTTTGGCAGCTTCATCCATTTTCATCACTGAAAAACCATCCATGTGAGCTTTTAATGCAGCCAAAGGATCTACTTCTGTAATAATTACATTTGAACCCATACCCCTAGCTCTAATTGCAACTCCTTTTCCACAATGTCCATACCCCGCAACAACAAAAGTTTTTCCTGCTAACAGAACCGATGTTGCACGAAGTATTCCGTCCAATGTGGATTGACCCGTACCGTGAACATTATCAAAATCCCATTTAGTCACAGCATCATTCACAGCAATCACAGGGTACTGTAACTCACCAGCATTACCCATTGCTCTTAATCTGTGTACACCAGTAGTAGTTTCCTCAGTTCCACCAATTATTTCATCTAAACAGTCTTTTCTTTCTGAATGAACTCTATAAATTAAATCAGCACCGTCATCTAAAGTTAGGGTCGGCTTTAACTCTAAAGTCTTATCAATACACCAATAAAAATCTTCTACGGATTGACCATGCCAAGCATAGATTGAATATCCTTCGTTTGCCAACCATGCTGCTACCTCATCTTGGGTAGATAAGGGATTACAACCAGACCATGAGATTTCAGCTCCTGCTGCGACAATTGTCTCAATCAAAACTGCTGTTTCTTTAGTAACGTGTAAGCACCCAGCAACCCTCATCCCTTCTAACGGTCTTTCCTTAATTGCATTATTCTTTAACTGTGATAAAACAGGCATTCTACTTCTAGCCCAATCTACTAAATCTTTACCTTTATTAGCTAATTTAATGTCTTTAATCTTGTAATTAGTCCCCTCATCCATCTTCTTCACCTATGTCGATTGTTTGGCTCATTTAAACCTATCAGCAAATTGCATTGCATAGGCTCTAGCTTGGGATTCAGGATAACCTTGAGAAATTAGCTGCTGAATATATGCTTCCATTTTGGGATTGGTTGCTTGGGCTGATGACTGCACAGATGCCGATTGAAGATTTGGAGTAGCAACACCTGCAGTAGCAGCCTGCCTTTGTGAGAACTGAGCTTGAGCGTAGCTTCGTGCAGTTTCTTCTGGATAACCTTGAGCTACCAATTGTTGTACATATACTTCCACTTCATCTATTTCATGGAAATTACCTCCAAAACTACCCTCATCTGAATCTCCTCTTCTTCTAACAAATAACAATGTTAAAATTAGTGTCATTATAATAAAAACTCCTATACCTCCGAATAAAATCAATGAGTTAGCAGTATTACTGGATTGTGTGTCAGTATTAGAATTCGTACCTTCATTGATACTCTCATCTTCATCTGATTCATCTATTAGATTATTCACTAAACTAATCGTGAAACTTTCTGATAAATCATAACTCTGACCTTCAGTTACTCTTATGTAAATTGTTATGGTATTACTAGTGTCAATATCTCCATAAGAATTCGTAATATTTAATCTAAAGTTAGATTTTGAACCAATTTGGTTCTCTGAGCTTGCTGCATAAGTTCCAGCTGTTTGCATCTTTGCTTTATCAGCGGTAACTAATGTTTTAGGATCCATGGTAGATACCTCGATATAAACACCCTGTGATTCCACTCCACCAGTAATTGATACGGTAAATTCCAAAAATTCATCAGAATTTTCTGTTTCATCTAATGTACATGGGTTATTTTTCTGAACCCCGCATGAGATTGAATCTTCATATTCCCAAGTTGGTGGTTCATCTACTAAATCTGGAGACACAACTTGGAAGTAAATTCTGGAAGTTTGGCTAGGATTCATAGCATTATCATATACAATCAAATCAAACCAAATTAACGAATCCTCGAATGACGTATCCTTGTCCTTGGTTACATTGAAGAATTGGTAATTAAAATAAGGTGAGGCCCTATTATTATTAGGGTCGTCTGGTGATTCAATTTCTCCGTATACTCTAATATCCTTAAACTGGGAGTATTTCAGTGGATAATCATTAACTATCCTCCACTCGTAATATGTAATCCCAGTTCCCTGTCCAACCCAGTCCAAATCCTTACTCAATCCTGCATCAAAATAAACGCGTACTCCAGTCTCTGATTTGTAATTTGAATCAATGTCATCTGGTAAAATAATTTGATAAACATCTCTAGGTACTCCCCTGAAGTCTTTAGTTGGGAATTCTGGATGCGTGATTACTTCTGCAGAATTTGTTTTTTCATCGTCCTCATTTGACCAATCTATATTAAATTCTGCAATAGGTTTTTCTGTGTCAGCATTAACATCGTCAGTAACAATTTGAATGAATAATTTTCTACCATGCCCCTCGTTATCGTAAAGATACAAAGAAATATTCCATGTTGCTCCTTGATTACATTCATAAGTGACAGATATTGTTGGTTCGCATAGTAATGGAGTTACGCTGCCAGAATTAATAACTAATGACGGGTTTTTATTAGCTTCGTCTGGATACAAATCATTGTTCCAATCTGTAGGTCCTTCTATTACCCAATTAGCATTTAATCCCTGTAGATTTGAAAAATAAGACAGCTCTAATTGTGTGTTGCTCTTTATGTAATAAATTTCATAATCTCTCTCCTGTGAAATCTGTGAGAAGTCATATCCTTGATCTTGACAAACCTGTATGTTTAATCTTCCACACGGTTCATATCCATCCACTTTAAGTCCGAAACTCTCTCCAAAACTTCCGAAATTTGAATATTCAGTAACTTGATAATTTAGCATATTGGATAATAATTTGTTAGATTTAGTTTCTACATCAATTGTAGTTGCAATTAATCCACCATCACCGATATTACAAATTGCTAATAAGCTATTAAATCTATTTTCTGTTCTGTGTTTAATTACATTTTGAAATGTTCCATCACCAACTAGTGAGTCCCTACAGTTTCCTAATGGAACTGTAGAAAGTGCTCCTCGCATAGTAGTGTCTTGATCAATTAAAGATTGGGTATTTAATACTGAATCTGCGACATATGATATCTTCGAATTACCAACGTTTTCTTTCCAATTCTCCATATCGGAGACATTAAAACCATCTAAAATAGGATGGAATTTCTCACCAATCACAACATCTGAATATTGCACAAAGTGTTTTGATGAAGTATTATCGATATCCGCTCTATTAGATACCGTAATTCCTAGGGGCAATCTTCCACCCGTTGTGGACTGGTAATACTGCTGATATGGACCTAAGTGCATTTCAATCGTTCCTCCTGAATTCATGAAACCTTCGAATGTGCTTTTCTCTTCATTTATTTTTTCTGCAAATAATTGTGCTGTTTCATCTGTTTGATAAGGCAATAATATTTTCTCGTAACCATTAGCTCCGTTTACAGATGTTGACAACCAGTTATTGTTTAGGTATGTATCCCAATCTCTCGACATTGTAAACTGAGTGTAAGTCATACTATCGTTTTCTAAGGTTTGAATAACATTGGGAAGATGCCCAGAAATTGAATTTGAAAGTATTAAAATATCAATTTGATTCGAAAAAGTCGCTGTGAAATTTGGATCGTTGCCACTGACTCCACCTCCAACTAGGTACGATTTAAATCCAACTCTGTATTCTTTTCCACTTTCCCAACCAATGAATATTGGGAATTCTATGGTTTCTACCTCACCAGGCTTTAATTCATAAGCAGTCGTTGTAGATTGATTAAATACCATTTGATTAGTGTCAGTTTCAATAACTTCTAGATTAAATACATAGTTCCCTGCTAAAACGCCGTTTTGAACTTGGGCGCTGAATTCATGATTAGCTACTTCATCAATTGGATATATGCATTTGTAAGAATCCTCCACACACTTAAGGTAGTTTGGAGGTAAGATTGTTAGTTGTACATTCTCAATATTGAATGTTGCTCTAGTTCTATTGTTCTCAATGGCGACAATCTCTTCCTCACCAAACCATGAAGTAGAAGGTGTTGTGTTATCAAATATGGTGGTTACTTCAAATCTGTATACACCTGGATCAAAGTCATGCATTCCAAAATCAATCTCAACTTCTTCTTGTGCATCAACACCGGTAACTGTTTCTGTGTAGGTCATGTCTGGAACAAAAGTATATTCTTTAACTGAAATATTGTCTATTGCCACACCTAAATAGCCATTATTTTGACCATTGTACCCATCGGCATTTGATTCAAAATGGAAGGTTAAATCAACATCCGAGGCGCCAGATAATGAAGTGCATTCTGTATAGTAATAACCTCCAATACTAACTGACGTATTTAATAGATAAATATGAGTGAAATCAACTGATGTAGATTTAACCTCTCCTCCAGAATTAAACAAGAATTGAGATTCTCTACCATTGTTTGGATCTACAACATCACCCAGATATTCAATTTCATCTGAAGAACAATAATTATCGTTGTTATAGTCATTGTACTGCCCATATATAATTCCTGAGAAACGTTCATCAACTCCTATTGAACCATCTCCATCAACATCTTTTTCCCATTCTATGAAAAGCTGAACTGTATCCTCGTAATTGTAAAAAGATCCGTTGCTGCTAATGTAGTAGTGTGTATCGGCAAAATACTCAAAGGTTAGTGCTGCATAACTGCCTGCCAAGCCTGACAAGTCAATGTCCGTAATACTCATGTTCTCATCCCAGTCATCACCATAACCACTTTGACCGGTTTCTAAAACATCAGGATGGCCAAACCACCAAGCAGAACTACCAATTCTTTTGTCTTCAATTTCACTGTCGTCTATTATGTCTCCTTGACCATCATTGTCATCATCAATATGAACATACCTTTGCGGATTCTCAAAAGTTTCTCTACACTCACTATCAGTAGGTCCGCATTTTAGAACAGTGGCACTAGCATATAGAATAGTTGCTTCAACATCAAAATCCATCTCTGTATTACCATAATTAGTAACTGTAGCCTTCATAGGTAGTTCTCCTTCAGCGTAAAGCCCACCATCCTCGAAGAATTCCACATCAACTACAGCTGGGTCGAAAAGATTCCTAGTTTCAATGAAATACTTCAACTCATTATTTATCTCCTGTTCATTGATCCATGATGCATCAGGACTAATTTCGGCACTAATCCTGTATGTTTTTTCATTTTGGAAATCAAATTGTACTTTTTCGTTAATTGTTTCTCCAGGTTCGAGGTTGCTAACCGTAACTGGTTGATTATCATCGTATATGTTACTGAAAGACGTTTGTTGTTTGGTAATTGACAAATTGTCAAAAGCAAAACCATCTAGACCAGACCAAAAAGTCTCGTTTTCATAACCAATGCTCCCTTGATATCCACTTCTAAATCTAAATCTTATATCTACAACATCTCCAGCCCAATTTGACAAATCAAATTCGCCTAATCCCTCTGCAGTATAAGATTGCCAACCGTAATGAGTTCCACCGTAAACACCACTTGCAGTTCCTGGAGAAAATCTTTCCGCATCTCCATTAATTATTTGATTCAGGACCCTATCATTATCAAATCCACCCCATTGTGCCACTGTAGCTGGGCAATAATCATCTAAAATTGCCATGAATGGACAAGAAATTGGTTGCCAACCTGAATCGTCTTTCTTAATCTCGATAAATCCTGTATCGTCATAGACCCAATACAATGCGAAAAAACCATTACCCGCATTGCCTAAACCTGAATAATCATAGGAACCAAATAAGTCTAAACTTAACCAAGCTCTATCTGCCCCTGTTAGATCAATATCATTTAGAACTACGGCTTCATCCCAATTCGCTTCATATCCTGTCCATGAAGTTCCTGAGGAATTTTCTAATGTACTTCCCACCCAGTAAAAGTCGGTAGGGTTATTACCTTCCCAATTAGCTTGGTATGAATTATTGTTGGGCTCTTCGCCATCATCTGATGAACCTGTAATTGTTTCTGTCTCAATATGCCAATTCATAGATTCTGACTCAAGGTACTGTTCATTAGTCCAAGTACATCCTCCACCACAACCAACTGATTCTTCTGAACCGTCAAAATTATTCGCATAAACAGTTGAATTTGTGCTTAATGATGTATTAATTTCATCAATCTTAACTCCTAAATTGAAAGTACCCGATAATTCTTCCATACCTCCATTCAATAGTGTAATGTTTACGTCCCTATTACCTTCTCCTACAATTCCGTAGTAAGCATCGGTAGGTCCGATATCTATGTCTTCTATTGCTAAATCCTTGTAATCCATTTCTATGACAGTGATGTGATCATATTGACCATTCCAACCACGACTTTCAGCCCAATAATATGGATTTCCCCAAGCATAATCCGCATATCCAACTACGATATCAGGAGCACTATTTGAAGTACCTACAAATTGATCCACAGTGGCAAAAGATGCTCGAGTACCAACATCGTAGGAAAGTGGATCTTTGTAGCCATTAGATTTTGACAGTACTACTTGGACCGTGGATATTGTGTCGAAGTAATATTCAGTACCTTGCTGACCAGAAGAAGAAGTATACTCAAATCCTTCTAATAGAGTAGGAATAATGAAGTCAGGTTTGTTATCATTATTTAGTTCTGAGATGGCCAGAGAAAATGCAACATGTGGACCGAAAAATTGCTTTTGTACTGACGACCATGCCCCTGTACCAGATCGTGTAACATATGAGATGTTTTCAGAATTTTCATCCGTCATTGCAACCGTATCAATTACTCCATCTTCATCGATATCAGCTATTGCAAAACCTCCATAATCAGTATTTAAAGTGACTTCTACAGGATTATTTGTGGATACCCCGTTCTGTTGAGTTGTAGCGTCAGCAGGGAATCTACCTTGGCCGTTAGTTCCCTGATTTCCTAAAGTACAATCATATTCAACAACTGTAACATTATCTGAGCTACCAGCATTAGTTAATTGACCTTGTGAATAATCTACTCCATAACCCCGAATAAGCCAAATATCATTATCCACACAATCAGCTGGATTTGTTTGACCTGTAACTGGATCAACACTGAGTGGTTCACCCTTATCTCCAATGTAAAATTCTGTAAATGTAAAGGTTGATGATTGTCCTAAAGCAGTAAGTTCTCTGTCGAAAAGTAATGGGTTAGGTCCTGGATAAACAATTATGTTTTGAGATGACAAGTCTGATGCTAATTCTAATACTGCAATATCGTCATTACCATCTACATCAAAATCTCCAACCTTAACATCAAATACGTAAAAATGTGTAAACCTTTCACCTATTGTAAACGTTCGTGTATTGCAACCATCATTGTTTAAAATTGTGATATTTCCAGGTTGTGGTGGTTGATTAAATGGTAAGTTAGCTTGCCAAATCACTATATCAGCAGGGCCATCTGCATTATTTTTAATTTCAACTTTATCTGCAAAAGCTATATCTGTCCAATCTGCATCATCTGGGTCTGCGTTAGAAATCCAAATATCAGTTCTTTCAGAAAAATCACCTGTTCCATCATTCCACAAAACTGTCATTCTGTGAGAGAAATCAGTAGCTATGGCTAAATCTTTATGTCCATCACAATCAAAATCTGCAATGGCTATATCGGTAGGATTGTAATGTGTTGTATATTGTCTGGACACAGAGGCCCCTGCAAAATCTATTACTGCTACGGTTGATAATAACATTATCAAAACTAATGAAATGCTTCTAAAACGCTTGCTGCCAAGATGGTGTTCTTTAATCATGTCTAGTCACTACGATGGCGTATGTAAATCGTTATTATCCCTTTGGGTTTAT
>CETP01210855.1_pt1 | contig 12448 bp, 6 predicted proteins | sample 531311 | NCBI WGS metagenome assembly CETP01 (sample SAMEA2622657, study PRJEB7988) | marine metagenome | biome: marine biome (ENVO:00000447); feature: surface water layer (ENVO:00002042); material: "saline water (ENVO:00002010), including plankton (ENVO:xxxxxxxx)" | depth 5 m | reverse complement strand
AGATGGGTTTCGGAGGGAGTTGCCTGCCCAAGGACACGATTGCCATCAGAGCCAAGTTCAAACAGTTAGGGATTGAAGCAGGCCTGTTGGATTCAGTTCTGTCTGACAATGATAAGTTATCCAAAGAAAATCAGTAGCGGTACTCATCTTTCTTGAAAGGGCCCTCCACTGGGACGTTGATGTAGTCTGCTTGCTCGTCTGAAAGGATAGTAAGTTTTGCCCCTATCTTGGAAAGATGCAAACGGGCTACCTCCTCATCGAGATGCTTCGGCAGGGTGTATACGATATTCTCGTAACTATTACGATTCTTCCATAAATCAATTTGTGCTAGTACTTGGTTTGCAAAACTAGTTGACATTACGAAGCTCGGGTGACCTGTGGCGCACCCAAGATTGACCAGCCTTCCCGATGCGAGTAGGTAGATGCTATTCCCAGAGGAGAAAGTATACTTATCGACCTGTGGCTTGATGTTAACATGTGTGGCTGAGCTGGACTCTAGACTTTCGACCTGAATCTCATTGTCGAAGTGGCCGATGTTGCAAACGATTGCCTGGTCTTTCATCTTCTCCATATGCTCCAAGGTGATTACGTCCCTGTTTCCAGTCGCAGTCACATAGATGTCCGCAGAACCAAGAGTGTCGTCTAGAGTGAGGACCTGGAATCCCTCCATGGAGGCTTGCAGAGCACAGATAGGATCGACCTCGGTTACAATTACCTTGGCACCTTGGGATTTTAGCGCCTGTGCTGATCCTTTGCCCACATCTCCATAGCCACAAACCACGGCTGTCTTTCCTGAAATCATAACATCAGTAGCCCTCTTAATCCCATCAATGAGAGATTCCCTGCATCCATAGAGATTGTCAAACTTTGACTTGGTGACTGAGTCGTTTACGTTTATTGCAGGGAACAGTAGTGAGTTTCCCGAAACCATTTGTTTCAACCTGAGGACTCCTGTGGTGGTTTCCTCCGAAACTCCTTGACAATCCTCGACGACATGGTGCCAGAAATTTTGAGATTCCGAATTGACTCTTCTTAGGATATCCTTGATGCACTGCTCTTCGTGACTTTCAGACGGAGTTTCTACCCACTCACTGCCATTCTCCAGTTCGTAGCCCTTGTGTATCAGGAGCGTTGCATCGCCTCCATCGTCTACGATTAACTGGGGCCCCTTACCATCCGGATGGCTGAGAGCGAGCAGAGTACAATCCCAGTATTCCTCCAAGGACATTCCCTTCCAGGCAAAGACGGGAGTTCCAGATTCTGCTATCGCGGCGGCGGCATGATCTTGAGTGGAAAATATATTGCAACTTGCCCACCTTACCGAGGCTCCCAAATCTACCAATGTTTCTATCAAAACGGCTGTCTGAATAGTCATGTGAAGTGAACCCGTAATTCGGACGTCTTGGAGAGGTTTAGAAGTGGAGAATTTTTCTCTTATTGCCATAAGCCCTGGCATTTCGTGTTCGGCAATCGCAATTTCTTTTCTGCCAAGTTCAGCCAGGGATATGTCGGCGACTAAGTAATCTTGTGTCGTAGAAGCTGTGACTTCGGCATGTTGCATAATTAATCGAAATTAATCATAACTATGAAACTTTGTTATCACCAAAGGCTAAAACAGAATTCGATTTCTCAAAATTGAGGAGAGCTATTTGAGTCTGATTTTAAACTCGTTCTCAGAAAAACACGAGGTTCACAATTTTCTCATTTAGCGATAGCGAATTTCGTAAATAGAACTTAATCAGGGAGAATGTCACAATGATTAGGGTAATCGAGAATTCTGGATGCCATGACGGTAATAACCTGAGTTCAAAGCAAATAAAAATGGATAAGAAAAGGGTTGATTTCATCTTTCGAAGGAAGATCAGGGCTATGTCTGGAAGGAGGCGTCTTGGCGTCGCTTGGTTGATATTGGATCCAATTTTACTTTCTTCACTGTATCTATTTGTTTTCACGGTGATTCGATCAAACCCCGATGCTCGAGTTCTATTTATTGGAATAAGTCTATTCAGAGTTTTCCAAAATTCATTCAAATCGGGGGTTTCTTCGGTGAATGACTTTTCTGGAGGCATTAGGGCTGAAAGAATCCGTACGAAGGTTTTCTCGAGGGCGATGCTGAAGTATCGAGTTTTTGATTCATTTATTCAAGGAATCGGAATCGCAGTAATTCTCTTGGCCATGGGCATCAATTATTTCGGAGTTGCAATTTTCATATTATCCTGCGTAACATTGGGTGTTCTCTCAGAAGGAGTGGCGTTGAATTTGGCATTGTTATTGAAGAGGATGCCCGATCTATATCCGATAGTGAATAACTACTTCCTGCTTCTGATGTTCTTCGGATCTCCAGCATTCTATTCTATGACTCTGACGAACGGGTTGCATTACAGAATCAACGAGTTCAATCCATTCGCATATTTTGTCGAAGGAGTCAGATATGCATGTGGGACTGTTTCAGAAATTACCGAGCTTTCTGTCTCTTTGATGGCAGGAGTCACATTAACGGTTATATTCCTCTCATTTCGAGGTTATTCGAGTCTAGATAGGCAACGATGGGAGGCTTCATCATGGTCTTAGAAAATGGAGAAGTGAAAATTTCAAATCTTTCTATTGAATATGTAGAATTCTCACATAGTATTTTCCAACCTCGGGGAAAAATAAAGCTGATAACCGCGCTGGATGGCATCGACTTGAGGATTAGAAAGGGCGAAACTGTGGCTCTAATAGGGAAGAACGGAGCTGGTAAATCCACGCTTTTGAAGTCAATATGCGGCAATGTTAGACCGTCAAAAGGAAAAATTGAGACATCCGGGAGAGTGATTCTTCTTGCGGGTACTGACCCTGGATTCTTCGCTGATACATCGGGAAGAAAGAATGTTACCGAGCTAGCCCTGGCATACGGGGTGGAAGATGAAAATATGCAAGATTTCTGCGAATCGGTAATAGAGTTTGCAGGATTAAAGGATGACATAGACAGAAATGTTCGTGGTTATTCATCTGGGATGAAAGGTAAATTGGGTTTTGGATTTATCACCGCACTGGATCCAGATATATTACTCATTGACGAGACTCTAGGAGTGGGGGATGCCGAGTTCAGAGAAAGGGCTCAAAACAGACTGAGAGAATTCGTTGATAGGTCAGGTACTGTGATAATTTCTACTCATTCTTTTGGCCTAGCCAAGGAAATATGTACCACGGGAATTGTCTTAGATTCTGGCTCCCTCCACTTCAGAGGAGATATCGAAGAAGTGATGTCCTCGTATCGTGAATTGATAAATTCCTAGGTGATTTCATGACATCTGAAAATAAGGATATTGAAAATGTTGCAATTATTGGTTTGGGTTACGTAGGCCTCCCGACATCGATTGCTTTCCATGATTCTGGATTCAGGGTAACAGGGCTAGATGTTGATGTAAATGTAATAGAGAAACTGTCGAGGGGGATTTCACATCTTTCCGATTCAACGATTGGTTGGGATATTCCATATCAGTCCAGTAGATGGAAAATCACATCTGATTATGAAGAAGCCGTGAAATCTTCTGATATGGTAGTGATAACCGTCCCCACTCCTACTCATGAAGACAAGACTCCGGATCTTAGTTTTGTGGAGATGGCGATGGATTCAACGATCAAGAATGTAAAAAGTAGATCTGGGACAATAGTGGTGTTAGAAAGTACAGTTTTTCCGGGAGTAACAAGAATGCTGGCCGAAAGGTCGGCTAAAAAATACGACTTGGTCATGGGAGAAGATTTCCAGCTTGCATATTCTCCGGAAAGAGTAAGTCCAGGGGATATCGGAAAGTCCGCAAGTCAAGTCGCTAGAATAGTTGGTTCCATCGATGAAAAAGTTGGAATGATGCTTGCCGAAGTTTATGGAAAAATTACCTCAGGAGGTTGTACTTATGTGGGTGAAATTGAAGTTGCAGAAGCCGCAAAGATGGTAGAAAACACTCAGAGGGATATTGATATCGCTTTCGTTAACGAGTTATCCAAAACCCTCCCCTCTATCGGACTGGATGTTATGGATGTCCTTAAGGCGGCCAGGACCAAGTGGAATTTTCACTATCATGAGCCAGGAATCGGCGTCGGTGGCCATTGCATCCCGGTAGACCCGTATTATTACATTGAATTATGTAGAAAATCCGGAACGAAATCAGAAATAAGTCCAGTTTCTAGAATGATAAACGAGTCGATGCCAATTTTCGCAGTTGAGAAAATTAAACATCTTTTGAACGGAGCAAAGGGAAAGGAGGTCCTAGTCCTTGGATACTCATACAAACCAGGATTGGGTGATAGTAGAGAGACTCCAGTTAAGATAATGATAGAGGAATTGGAAAAAAATGGGACTAGGGTGATGATTTGGGACCCATTTGTAGAAGATGCTGACTTCCCAGAATGGTGCGAAAACATCGATAATCCGATTGGAACAGAATGTGATATGGTGGTTTTAGCAACTGCTCATGATGATTGCTTATCTTTAGATTGGGTCAGAATTCTGAAAAATTGCAGGTCGGGCGTCGTATTCGACGGCAGGAGGGCATTGGATAGATCCGAAATGGAAAGGATCGGTTGGAAATATCATGGAATCGGGGTGTAATTATGGGCCCGCTGGCAAAACTGCTTAGGAAAATAAAAAAAATCGGTTTTATGGAAATTGAAGATTTACAGTCGAATCCTGATAATTTACAGCGCATTGAAGTTGAAAAGGATGGTACTAATTCTACAAGTAAGGCAGTTCTTATCGATAGAGAAAGGATAGAGGAATTGAAAGAGAGTGGCGATTTTGAGGTTGCAAGAAAAAGCGTTCTAGAGGTGGTCCTCGGTAATCCTGATTCTATTGAGGCAGTAGTTTTATTGTCCGAACTATCCGAAGGACTCCACCGCCAAGAAATCTTGATTGACGCTTTACGAATTTCCCCGCAAGAAAAATGGTTAATTGAAAATATTGCTCGTAAAGAAATTGAATTCTTTTTTAGAAGGGAAACTCCTGGTATTGATGCCCTGACGAATAGATTGAGAAGAGTACTGTTTGCGGCATTAGAATATAATGTTCTGAATGTCAAGGATGTGCTATTAGAGGTCACGAAGGACTCTTACAAAATCAATCCAGTTCTGACGAAAGAAATTTGCATTTCTATCTTCAGGGTTCTTGCAGAATTTTCAGAAAGGTGCGGGATTGAGTATTATTGGTCTCTTGGACAAAATCTAATCGATAACAGGATTAAGAGAGCAGTATTCTTTTCATGCAAGAGAGAAGGATTTCTCTTTGAAGCCTTGCGATTGAGTAATTCTATAGATTCTGAAGAAGACCGAGATTTCGAAAAATGGAAAATTCTAGAACAAATAGAAGCAATAATTCTAGAAGGAGACGAGACACAAATAATCAAATCATTAAAAAATCGAAATTTTCCAGAAAAAGTAGGAAAAAATCACTTATGGGAATCGCTGACTTGGATTGGAAAAGACTCGTCATTGATTCGTCAATTCTTACGTGAATCTGATCCTGATAAATCAATAGAATTCACAGTCAAAAAACTACGTGCACTTATGCTAGAAAATAAAAAAGAGGTCCTGTTCAACAGCGAGATGGTAGAATTTGGAGAGTTTTCTTCAGATTTGGCAGAACTGCCACTCCATACATTAGAGTCAAGAATCTCAGCCCAAATTAATGAGTTTGGTGATGATTCAGTTATTGAAGAAATTTCTAATACGATATTGAGTAATGATTTAGGAATTAGTAGGAGGATTCAAATTATTCTAGCCGCATCTAGGGTACTAATGATTTCAAAGCCTCAATCTGCTTTGGAAATAATGCATGACTATCTGGCAGAAAATAAATCGGATGAGAGGATAATTAGGGTAGCATCTCAATGCTACGAGAGAATGGGTAACTATACCGAAGCGATAGGGGCTTTGCAAGGTTCTTTGCAACCATCTTCGCTAACATTGCTACGTCAAATTGAGAAGAGGAGGGATTGGTTGGAAAATGGATATGACCTGGACTTCCTTGGAGATTTATCTGAATACAGCAAGCCAAAAATTGGAACCGTTTTGTATAACGTTCATTCTTCGTTGCCATACATCACTTCTGGATACACCATAAGGAGTAAGGGCATTATAGATTCAATGAGTGAATCTGGTATGAACATAATTGTAAATTCTAGATGGGGTTTCCCTGTTGATAGGAGTGATTATGTTGGAGAAGAGGTGATTCCAGAGAGTATGGAAATTGATGGTGTTAATCACATATTCTCCCCTGATAGTTCTGGAATGTATGATAACAAGATGGAGGATTACGTTCAGTTAGCTGCTAAATCTATCCTATCCAAAGCTATTGAGCATAGGCCATCGATAATTCATGCCTGTTCTGATCATACTATAGGTCTTGCTTCTGCCATTGTGGCAAAATCATTGTCCGTCCCATTCATTTACGAAATGAGGGGTGTTTGGGCATTCTCTAGGGCCGCAAACAATCCTGGTTTTGCTAGTGATCCAAGATTTGCTTTAATGATAAGACTAGAAAAACAATGCGCAATGGCTGCTGATCATTTGTTTGTTATTTCGGAATCACTGAAGGAAGAGGTTAAGTCTTGGGGAGTCGATTCATCAAAAATTTCTGTTCTTCCAAATGGAATAACTCATCTCCCTCTTGGGAATTATGAGACTGGTGGTAGAGATGAAATATCCAAAGATCAGCAAACGCTGGTCCTAGGATATATTGGCTCAATTGTGCCATACGAAGGGTTAGACGATCTGGCAAAGAGTATCTCCGTTCTTTCAAAAAAAGAAAGGATGGGGGTAAAGTGTCTAATTGCCGGGGGAGGGAGCTCGGAGGAGGAATTGCGAGAACAGGTTTCTGATTTGGGAATAGATGATAACTTTCACTTCATGGGGAGGATTCCACGGGAAGAGATTGGTGAATTTTACAAAAATATTGATGCAGTGGTACTTCCTAGAAAATCCTACAAAGTCTGTGAACTGATCCCTCCAATAAAACCGATTGAAGCAATGGCATATTCTAAGCCAGTGATAATGAGTAACGTTACGGTAGCGACGGAAATTGTGAGAGAAAGCAATAGTGGCATCTTATTTGAAAAGGATAATCCAGAACATCTCGCGGAGAAGATAAAGGGCATAGTTAGTGGATCAGAAAAAATAACCGGATACGGAGAGAGGGGGAGGAAATGGGTCTCAGAAAATCGATTATGGAGTCTCTTGACGAAACCATTAATCCGAAAATACGCTGATTTTGAGATTTTGTCCTCCGGTAACGGAACTTATGCTGAAATAGAACTGACAATGTCCTTGGCTGATCATTACAGCAGATGCCTGAACATCCGGAAAAAGGATTTGATATCAAGTGTGTTGAGGAGCTTGACCGATAGTGAACACAGATCGGGAAGGAATATCTTTACTGCTGGATTAAGAGGTCTTTCGAAGGAAAATAACTCAGAAGCAATAGAGTTGTTCGATGAGTTTTTTACACTATTTGGTGACTACAGATCCCTCAGAACAGGGGTCACTATTCACAACAGAGAAAAGAAATTCGACAGATCATTACGTCTGGTCTCCGAAATGGAAGAAGGTGGATGGAAAGAAGAAATGATATCATTCTTGGAGGATAAAATAGGGATTGGGGAGCAACAAGAACATGGGAAGAGAATATCCAATATGGTTAAACATTTGGAAAATAAGGTTGTAAGCAAATCCGTGAGGAGGTTGTTTTCCGGTAAATCAATGGAATCGGCTAATGTGGCCTGTATTCTGGACGAGTTCTCTTACTCCTCGTTCAGGCATACATGCAACATGATTCAGTTATCGGCCACTAACTGGAGAGAAGAGATGGAGGAAAATTCCCCAGAAATTCTGTTTGTAGAATCTGCTTGGGATGGAAAAAACTCCGAATGGAAGGGGAAAATCTCACACCGCGGATCTGAATTGGTAGAGCTATTATATTGGTGCAAAATGAACGGCGTTGTTACCATATTCTGGAATAAAGAAGACCCTGTTCACTTCAATACATTCATTAATTCGGCTAAATTATTCGATAATGTATTTACTACCGATATTGATTGTGTTCAAAAATATAGGAAATCACTAGGGAACGATAGTGCATACTTTCTCCCATTTGCCTGTGAACCGGCGATTCATAATCCGATTGAGGAAATTGAACGAGAAAGGGGGATTTGTTTTGCAGGGGCTTACTATGAGAGATACACCAGAAGGTGTCAAGATATGCATTCGGTGATTAGTGAGTACGCCAAGGGCCCGATTCCAGTTACGATATATGATAGGAATTTTCAGACGGAAGATAGCAGATACATGTTTCCTGATAAGTTCCAAGAGTTAATCCGAGGAAAACTGCCATATGATGAGATAGACAAGGCATACAAAGGATTTGATTACGCACTTAATTTCAATTCTGTAAAGGACTCACAGACAATGATGGCTAGGAGAGTTTTCGAATTGGCGGCTTCGAACACGATGATAATTTCAAACTATTCTAGAAGTTTAAAGATCCTATTTGGAGACTTACTAATTGCTTCGGACGATGGAGTAAATTCTAGGAGAGAGCTGGATGAATATGTCCGAGAAGATCATCGGTGTAAAAAGAGAAGGTTGCTTGCACTCAGGAAGGTAATGACTGAGCATACTTATCATGACAGAATGTCCAGAATCTTCAAAATAATAGGGAAAGGATACCAGTGGAAGCGTCCGAAGGTTACGATTATTGCGGAGTGTTCATCCGAAAAGGAGCTCCAGTCTGTCTTCGAGTCTGTTGAAAGACAGCAAGTTTTAGAAAAAAGATTAATTATAATTTCAGACGATATCTCTGTATTGCCAGTCAAAGACACTGTAGAAGCAAGCCTGGTTAGTACTCGGGAGGCGGCGAAATCTCCATTGTTAGACAACTTACGGGACTCGAGTCTTGTTGCGGTTTTCAAACCGTTAAACTTCTATGGGGAAAATTATCTCACAGACATTACTCTCGCAACTAGGTATTGTGATAGTAATGCAATTACTAAGGCCTCTTATTGGAAAATTACCGATGGAGGTGAAATGGAATATTTTGGAAATGGAGAAGAGTACAAAATCGTAGAGAAATGGACTTCTGGGTCGTGCGTGATAAAGACGCAATCATTGGCTGGATTGGATTTGAGCATTGAATCATTTATTCGAAGTGTTGAGGATAATTCTCTGGGCATTTCGAGTATCATTTCTATAGATGGATTCAATTATTTTGAAAACTGGTTTTCTCCGAAAAATAACTTTTCTGAAGAAGAATTGGGTCGTGTTTTAGATCTGAAAAATGTCGATCAGGGATACAATATTTCTGAAATTGATAAGATGGGGGAGAAAGAAGTTGTGTCTGGACCAGATAAACCCGTGAGGGGGATTGGGTTGCCCGAAATTTTCTCTGAATTTAATCGAGAAAATCTCTCATTAACCTATGATGAAAATTATATTTTTATTGAGTCTTCAATGAGAGACGGTGAGCACCATTATCACTACTCCAAACAAAAAATTACTCCTCCAGAGCTTGGTTTTGTTGATGGAAAAGGTAAATTTTATTTTGATTGTGAATCGGGTTTGTCACTCTCACTGGCATTTATTTTCTTTGATGGAAATGGAGAGAGGGTTGGATCGCAGATAATTCCCTCCAGAACCAATTCAGAAGTTGACATTGCTGAAGGAACACAGTCCATACTATTGGGCATTAGATCCTATTCTTCCGGAAGATCTTTGATACGATCAATAGATATAGGATTCAGGGACATCGGGGGAGTGAGTTTTGTTGAGAGTAGGAACAAACAATTAGTCTTAACAAATAATTATCCGGAGTATGACGATTTGTACAAGAATGCGTTCATACACAGCAGAATTGTAAGATATAATTCATTTGAGGTGGGAGTTGATGTTTTCAGACATAGGCTAAACGCACCTTTGAGTTTCCATGAATTTGAAGGCCAAGAGGTAATCACTGGCTCATCTACAGCTCTAGAAAGGTTAATTTCAGACAATAGATATGATTCAATTCTCGTCCACTTTCTAAACAAGGAAATGTGGGAAGTTTTATCTAAATTCGAAGATGATACCGAAATCTATGTTTGGGTTCATGGTTCGGAGATTCAGCCATGGCATAGAAGAGAATTCAATTATCAAACCGATCAAGAGAGAGAACGAGCGATCTTAGCGAGCCAAGAGAGGGAGGCCTTCTGGAAAGGCTTACTTTGGGATCAGCCTCAAAATTTACATCTAATTTTTGTTTCTAGATATTTCTCTGAGGAGGTGATGGAAGACTATGGGGTCTCCCTAAGGGAAGATGGGTATTCGATAATACATAATCCGATAGATACTGATAGATTTGTCTTCAAAGAAAGGAAAAGGAGTGACCGTTTCAAAGTCCTATCCATCAGGACCTTCGCCTCTGAAAAATATGCGAACGACATATCTGCAAATACTATACTTGAATTATCAGGGAGGGATTGTTTCAAGAAATTAGAATTCACAATTATTGGAGATGGTGCCCTGTATGAAGAAGTTACTGGGCCTTTGGAAAGATTTGAAAATGTCACTTTGATAAGAGGTTTCCTTACAAATGAAGAGTACGAAAAGGTTTTCCAGGAATTCGGGATTTTCTTAACTCCTACTAGATGGGACTCACACGGAGTGGGGAGGGATGAAGCTATGTCTTGTGGCCTAGTTCCAGCCACAAATAGGATTTCGGCAATCCCGGAATTTGTGAATCGGGGATGTTCTATTTTAGCTGAACCAGAAGATCACATTGGACTGGCGGATGGAATAGAAGAGTTGGTGAATGATCCGGAATTGTTTATCAAAAAATCGAATAAGGCGGCAAAAAGAGTGAGGAGGCAGACATCACATGATGTCACAATTCCAAAGGAAATAGAATTATTCATCAGAGAAGATTAGACTGCCGCGCTTAACTGATCAACGATTACCTTGGCAATTCGATGGGCAGTCTTTCCATCCCAATATTCTGGACTTTGAGTTTTTTTAGAAAAGTCCAGATTGTGAAACGCGTCTATGATATCCTTTGTCTCAGTACCAACTACCTTGTTTGTACCCTGAGTCACAGTTATTGGCCTTTCTGTGTTCTTTCTAAGTGTCAGACATTGCACCCCCAATATTGTGGATTCCTCCTGCAAACCACCTGAATCAGTCATAACAAATTTCGAATTTTTTACGAGATTGATGAAATCAAAATATCCCTGTGCCGGAATAAGATAAATTTGATTATTATTTCTTATCCTATCAGCCATTTCGAATCTTTCTAGAGAATGAACGGTCCTTGGATGTGCAGGAATAATTATTGGAATTTCTCTTGAAATCTGTTCAAGAGCTAGAATTAATCCTGAGAGAGTTGATAAATTATCAACATTAGATGGTCGGTGCATTGTTACTAGGCAGTATCCTTGTTTCACAACTCCGATATCCTTCAAAATTGTAGATTTTTGAGAGTGTTTTACCGCCTTATACAAACTGTCAATCATAACATTACCCACAAAAAAAATACTTTCTGATGAACAACCTTCTGAAAAAAGATTTTCATTTGCACCTCTGGAAGTTGTGAAAAGTAGATCTGAAATTCTATCAGTCAAGACCCTATTGATTTCCTCGGGCATTTGTATATCTCTGGACCGGAGTCCGGCCTCTACATGAGCGACTGTAATCCCAAGTTTTTTTGCAGTTATTGCACATGCCAAGGTGGAATTGACATCTCCGACAACAACCACCATTCGAGGATTATGTTCCAGGCAAACGTCTTCGAAATGAATCATTATTTTGGCAGTTTGTCTTGAATGGGAATCGCTGCCCACCCCCATATGGATATCTGGTTCGGGAATTCCTAATTCATCGAAAAAAACCTGGCTCATATTATGATCATAATGTTGCCCGGTATGGACTAGGAGGGTATTTACCCCTCTATGTCTCAATTGCTTATGTATTGGGGCTATCTTCATGAAGTTTGGACGAGCCCCCGCAACAAGGATTACGGTATCTGACACACTTTCCGGTATACGTTTCAGTAAAAATAATGATTGGGAAGAATTTACTGGTATAAGCATTTAATTAATCGAAAAATTCAGTGATACAATGAAATCATCAGTAGAATTTCGAGACGGGAAGATACTGATGAAATTTGAAAATGAGAATGCCGATCGATTGTTACAGAGTGATTTACCCTTCAAAATGAATGAAATTGAGATATTCTTTGATTTGGACGGAAAAATTAAGCCCCATGAAGTTCATCCTGATTTACTAGCCTTGTCGACAATTTTGTTATGTAATCCATTTGTTGGTGAAGAGTTATCTCTTCCGGTTCCAGTCAGTGAAGAGTTTCACAAAAAGGCGCAATCTGTAATTAGCAGATATAAACTAACTCCAAATACCAACTCCGAGATTTCAAATATAAACAAGACCGGGGGTA